>ENA-OWNX01000287-OWNX01000287.1-gut-metagenome-genome-assembly--contig:-NODE-287-length-24123-cov-37.008609_pt1 | contig 24123 bp, 36 predicted proteins | sample MGYA00248250_ERZ651778 | MGnify/ENA primary metagenome ERZ651778 (study PRJEB26908, sample SAMEA4031702) | gut metagenome | biome: gut; feature: normal infant; material: stool | place: China | collected...
GCACTTCAGAAAGGTTGCCACGCGCGGTACGGAAGTTAATGGATTGCATAAACACCTCGTGTACTCGTTATGTGTACACAATTATAAACTTCACAGGCATAAAGCACCAGCACTTTGCAGCTTAAATAACCGGACAATCATCAAATTCCCCACTTCGGGCATCATTGATGACATGAGTGATCACACCAAAAACAGCATTACTGCCCGTGTATCCATCGTCATCTACTGGTAACGCCTCTTTCTTCCCGGTGCTTAAGTCCTCCAGGTGCTGGCGCGGATACTTCCTGTATCTCTTTATGCGATATTCACCCTCCATAGCGCACACAAGCAGAGAACCATCAACCGGAGTAAGCGAGGAATCAACCACCAGCAAAGCACCCTGCAATATTCCCTCACGGTGATGGCTATCAGCTGCCCGCATGAAGTAGGTCGCTGAAGGATGTCTAATTATCTGCTGATCAAGAGAAATTCGGCTTTCAACATAATCCGCCGCAGGAGAAGGGAAGCCCATAGCGTTTTACCTCAATAATACTGTTTATTCATACAGTATACATTGAAAAGGCATAGTTTGTGAAAGCGGGGTTTGTAGGCGCGCCACGCTGGGGGCTAATCACATTTCTCCCCCATCTTGCCGTTATTTTTTTGGTGCATCCTCGTTCTGATACACCGGATCGCTCCCTTTTGGCAACTGGAGGCTTAACTGCCGATAGTGCCGTAACCGTTCCATGAAATAGGTGCGCAGATTCTCTGGTTGCTCGCGGGCTACCTGTTCAGCTATGACAGGTATGTTCAATCGCTCTTTGTACGCCACACCGCTGGCAGCCAGATCAACGTTAACCTTATCCCGTTCTTCCTGACTTTTAGCTGCAATATTCCAATCGTGCATATCAAATCCCATCCAGAACAATTGCGTAACGACTATTATTTAACCAGCAAAGTAACTTTTAATTTTTTTTCTTTTCCCATTGATTTTTGTGCACAGCTTATCTGCCTTGCCGTGCGCAGAATCAACTTTTTTCTTCCTGATTTATCCACAAAGTTATGCACTTGCAAGAGGGCCATTTTCTAAATATTGTGATGTTTCACAAATGAAATGAATTTTGATTAATGAAGATAAGGAGAAAATTTGAGATGCAATCATGACGTTAATAGATAGGGTCTGCATTACAGACCCCATCCGCATCAAGGAATTAGCCGTTCCCTGATGTTGTTCCGAAAACATGTGCCGTAAGCTCACGTTAACGACTTTCTTTCACCGAATCCAACTATATAGGGGTTGGGTTTCTACGTCAACGTGAGCAAGTGCTCCTTTACATTTGACAAGGAACCACCTTAATGACTGCTTTTTTTCAGTTCCTGAGTGCATTTTTAGATGCGCCTGTTATTAGCCAGATTCTGGCGATCATCCTCATCATCGTTTTGATTTTGCTTTTAAGGTCAGTAAAAAATGGAATTATGCACTGGCTTACTTAATGTTCAGTGAAACATTAAAATCTCCTTGATGTGGAAACAATCATTTTCTGTATGTGCTGGTGGGTACCTGTAGTTCAGCTTTCGTTGGCATTTAACTTCGTCTTTGCTTTCTCCACCAGCAACTTCCAGATGCCTATTTCATTAGCAGCCGCCTTGATGGCGGCATAAAAAGCATCTTGCTGATCGTAACGCTGAATCTGTTTTTTCAGTTTTGCCTCCACCAATTTAATTTCATTACGTGCTTTCTGAAGCCGCAGCGCCGCCCGGTTACGTCTGTTCTTGTATAGCGCGTTAATCTCTGATAATTGCTTTAATTTACCAGCCTGACTGCGGATTATCGCCTCTCTGACTTCTGCCGTGCGTCTCATCTGATCTCTTAAGAGTTCACCGTTTTCGATAATTCTTTCAAGGTGTTTGATGTGATCTGCAACTCTCATACTTCACCCTCGCTTGTATCGCCAGCATCCACCAGCGGCAATAAAGCCTTGGCCATCTTATGAACCAATAGTGCATCAATAATGCCAAGCGTATGCCCCGGCTTAATGTTTAATGCCGCCTCAAGGTGACACCTTTCCAGGCCACTTTTCTCGGCTTGTTTATGATGATCTGGTGTAATAACGTCGCCCAAAACACGGCTAATTCTTTCTCGTAATTGCTGGGTGCCAGCACACTTGATCGCTGTATCGTGGAGACGGTTAACCAGTTCGCGATAAACATGCGGCTTAATTCGGATACGTTCACCGGTGACGCCCTTTCCTGGTGCTGGCACCGAACTATCCGGAATATCCGGATAGTTGCCAGCCTCGTAAGCTACCCGCAGCCAGTGCATGAATGTTTCAGTGGACACACAACCACAGTCCACATCGATTTTCCCGCGTTGCTGTTCCAGCCATTGCCCAAAATCCAACCTGTAAGTCTTACTTTCAAGTTCATCACCATTGAACTCGACTTTCTGCGACGCTATGAGAGCTGATTCGTATTGTTCGCGAGTGACAACTGACTGGTATTCATCGCTATCAAGGTCACCAATTGGAAGCTCAATCTCACAACAAAAATTGCGCCCAAAGAAAGTGTCTTTTTTGTTGTCTGAGCCAAAAGCAAAAGTCGCGCATGGTGCCATTAAATTGACACTGGGTAGGTAACAATAACTCATTCCATCAGGCCACCCGCTGCACTTAGGCAGCTCCTTCACTAACAAGTCGATAAGCTTCATTTTTTTATCATCTTTGCAAGCCGCCAAAGCCATTTGGGCTAGTGCCAATACTTCATCTGCCGTATATCCAGCACCGTGACCATACATTTCGATACGGGAAATAATCTCTGATATGCGCTCTTCAGTGATTCTGGTCATTTCTTTTTGCGCCATTTCTTTTCACATTCCTTAGTCCATTCTTCAATGTTCATTTTGGCAATATCAGTCATTCCATCACCTAAGAAATACTTTTTCCGGTATGTCTTGCACTTAAACCACACTACAACAGCCACCAGCCAGAAAATAAAAGGCCATACAGCAATACCAACGACAGCCGCGATAAAGCCCAATAGCCATAAATGAAGCTCTCCAACTTCTGTTTCCGGCAATATTCTTAAAGAATTAAACAGCAGGATGAACGAATGGTCGTATGCATTGGCAGTATAAGACATGCAATCCATATAATTAAAGTCATAACCTGCGGCTGCCGCCCATAATGGGCGGTCAAGAAAATGTTTTAGTGTCATCATATAAATTTAAGGTTCAGACCAGTTATCTTCAATAGCAATGCTTAATCTTTGTAGCCATTCTGCTAATTTCAGCATTGCTTCTCTTTCGCTTAAACCACGCGGGAAATCATCAAGCGCAATTGTTGGCTTGAAGTTCCCAAAATTATCCATTTCAACGGTCAGGTTTTGCTCCAGCACGGTATTCCTTACGCGGCTATTGTGCCGGAGCAAATATACTGAACGTGATTTATTGGTTTTGTGGTCTAGCTTATATTCGGTAAGTATCATCTGGCTTCTGCCATGACTATTACCTCTCCACATACTTACCTCACTGAATAAAACAACTCCATAGGTAGTTGATAATTTTTCCCCACGCAATACAAAACTGCACTCCAGCAGTAAAACCAAAGCCAACAATTGCTGAGAAAATAAAAACATCTATTTTGGGCATTTTTGACATCGTTCAATTCCTATCGGTGTTATAGATGATGGCACTACAAATTAATAATTTAGTAAGTTAGCAATTCCATTTTTTTGATGATTTCCGCATGAGCATCATCGTTATCAACACTTAGCTCATTTAATGCTTCTCGCACTACATCAACTTCTTCTGGTTGGAAGAAATCATCTCGGTAGTCACCAAATAGAACCGAAACAAGCCTGCCACCAGCAACATCAAGATTGGCGCTAACAGGTGGCTCTTTACCATCCTCAAATTCGACTACAAAAGTTATTTTTCCCATCGTTACCACCAGCGACAAATTGAATACAAACCCAGTGCTGCCGCCATCACAATTCCTACCGTGGTGAATGCTTCAGGCCAGCTCATTGATTCACCTCCTGCGGCGGTTCTGGTAGCGGCATCCAGTGTGACGGTTTCCACGACGCACCAGGAATTATCCACCCATCATTAGCGTCAGGATGCCCCGGGATGTAAGTCGCCCATTTCATTCGCCAGTCACCTTTCCTGTCAAACTCCACGGCAACAAGAACGGCTGTTTTGGTATCCGGCATTCGCTCACTACAGCTTATCCAACTATCCGGAGTTGCCGGATAGTTGCGCATTGCGACCTTTAATGCCTCATAGAAGCAACCTTTCAGATTGTTGAACTGACGCCCATTTAGCAGGCCGTGTTCAGTCAGCATGTTGTGTAATTTCCATGCCGCGTCGTTTACTTCGCTGGATGACAGGGGAGGCAACTTGTAAGTTTGGCTTACAGTTTCGGCACCATGAAGCATGGCGTCGCTCCGCTCTATGCCATCCAGCGCGATTCGCAGTGCCTGAATTGTGGTAATGCTATCGTTTGGGGCTATTCCATATCGCTCGAATACAGCGATATGACCGCGCATAATCTCAGGCGTAAGCTCTTTGTAAGCATAAGCAAGCGCCCCTGATGCATCATCCGGCACAACCGACGCAGGCGCGGCAGCATAAACAGGAATAACGTCCGCTTGCTCTTTATTGCTTTCATCCGTTAAAGCCCAGAATAATTTCCCGGCCGGATGTTTGAAAATATAAGCAACTGGTTCTGCTTCCAGCGATGCCAGCACGATACGCGCCAGCTCACGCACAACTTCCGGCGGCGCGTAACGGTCATTCAGGTCATCCCACAGGCGTAGCATGTTATCGCTACCAGGGTGAACATCCTCGTTAGTTCCGGCCAGCGCACTAATAACCTCATCGGCTGCTTCAATAATTTTCTGTGCCTGTTCTCTGGTAATAGTGGTCATTTGTTATGCCTCAATACACGAAATCTGTTTTAAATTCATGGTTACATTCTGGACAGCATGTTTCGTAACCTTTTATTTCTTCACATGCCTGTTTAGCTCCAGAAAACTCCCAGAAATCAGCATCACAAAGCAGATCGAAATTGTGACCGCATTTTGGGCATTCGGTATCAAGTGACAGATTCCAGTAAGCAGTGGTGTTTTTATCCATATCAGTCTCCTTTACCCGCTGCTTTCTCCTGCTCTTTAGCAAGCCGCTCCGCTTCTCTGAAATCCCAGTCAACTCGACGTGCTATATCAATTGCAGAACGCACGGTACGTTCAATTAGCGTATCCAGATTATCGATTGTCATTGCCATATCTGGATTGCGAGATAAAATCTCCGCCCTCTGAATCTGCCAGTTGTTGCAGGTTTCAAGTAATGAGTTAGCCATATCACTTTCCTTTCCCATGAAGCATAGCCGCGCGGCAGGCATTCCAGCCTCTCACCTCTGCAATAGCGGCAACAGCATCAACCGCGTACATGCTAAGAGGATTAGGCATTGGTTTTTCTTCCGGTACTACTGGAACGGGTGGAGCGGCGTAGACCTCAATAATTCCATTATCAATAGGCCATTCTCCATCCTTGAGGTAGTCACTTGTGCCGTCAACTTGCTGTTCTGCAATGTGGAATGCACCTATTGGTTTTGCTTCCAGTGATGCCAGCGCAATCCGCGCCAGTTCTTCCGCTTCTTCTGCTGGCAGTACAACGTTGCTATCAGGTCCGTATGTTTCGCGCCACTGCTTGATTGTCAGTAGTCGCTCTTTGGTAATAGTGATCATGCCGCGTTTCCTTCTTTCTTATTAACAATTACACCGTCATATATTTCATTAAGGTGCCCTCTCAACTCCATGCGCCTTAATGCAGATAACATGTAATCGCATTCAACCTGCTTATTTCCAGTAAATGGCTTATCGTCAGGATTACCCCAACAGCAATTACCCTTGGGCCACCCATGTACTTTCCGTACTCTTCCGTTAACAACGTGAAGTAATCCCCAGCCAGGTGGTAAATCCTCAATTGAAATAATTCCCGGCTCACTAATAAAGAATCGCCAGTCGCCCATTCCAAGAGACGGATTTTTACGAAAACGCTTTTTTCTATCTGCCAACAAGTCAGCACGAGAACACTTCGCCTCTATCAGGCATGATGCTGAATTTCTGAATCCCATAGCATCTGGCTGTTCTCCGGTACTGGTTACAGCTATAAAGCGGTCATGAAAACAAACCTTGAACCCGTTGCGCTTAAGGAACTTGTACGCAATCTGACAGAGTTCGCGGTGTGTTAGCGCCATATCACTCTCCTTTGATGCGAATGCCAGTAGCGCGGATTGCATCGATGACTTCAGAAACTTTGTATGCCATTACCGTTTGGTAATCATCGTGAAAATCTGTTCGATGAAGCATGCTGCTACGTTCCGGGAGCGTTATTTCCCGAGCATCCAGTTCCTTAACGCGTTCCTCCAGTTCGTAGACCCTGCATTGTTCTCTATCATCAATCAGATATAACCCAAGACATTCGCTTTCTACCCAACCGCCAAAATCATGATCGTAACGCTCACATGAAAACTCACCGTCACCGTCCTTTGTTGGAATGGTGTAACTGTCTAATGGGCCACCGTACGTCGGCACATTTCCTAATGTCGGATGCTCAATCCACATAAAAAATGCACGTCCGGTTATTGGGCAAATATCTGGCCGCCATTGGTTACGAACAGCGTTGGTTTCTGATAATTCTTCAGCGTGTTGTTTTACTTCCTCAAGCTCAACACGCAGCTTCCCTACCGTTAGCGCAATATCCTCGTTCTCCTGATCGCGGCTTTTGATGTATTGCAGGTTTCTTTCCCGTTCATCCAACAATGCCAGCGCGATATCTGGCGAAAAGTGCTTCATAAAATCGTTAAGCGCATTAATTCGCTGATCGAAAGGCATTACAGGTGCTTCACCAGCAATTTTTGTTTTTTCAGCGATTTCACGAAGCTTTTGATAATCAATCTTGCTCATTGGATGACTCCTTTACGAAGCTGTTCGGCGATATCTTCGAGAACGCCATCAGAGAATGAACGGTCAAAATCGCCTTCCGGCGCATTGGCCATAAACTCAGTAGAGGTAAGAATCATCCGGGCAATATCCGCAGCGTTCTTCGCAGTATCATCAATAAAACCAGCTTTCCAGGCTGCCAACATTCTGTTCGCCACAAAATAAGCGCCTTCCTTGCGTGCTTCAGTCTTCACTTCAGCTAGAAAAGCATCGGTAGCTGGAGTTTCGCTGTGGTGCAGGGCATCGTTGATAATCATTGCAGCAACTCCGGCCTGCCCTGCATCCGTGACCGACACATGCTCAAGAGTTACGGCCATTGCGTGTTTCAGCCCGGCGTTCTCTGCCACCAGCGCCGCGAGATTAGTCTCAAGCTCTGCAATTCGACACATAGCATCAATATTTGTGTCCTCCAGGCACTTAATTTCACCAAGCAGCTCCAGTGCAACCTTTGGGTTGAACGCGGCAACATGACGAGCGTTGTTCTCTGCATTTTTCTGTCCATCAAAGCCGGTCCATTTGATAACGTCTTCACATCGTTCATCACCGGGCGTGTGCACCGCATAAGTACCAGTCTCCGTCGAAATAAATGCGACCCATTCGTCTGGTGTTGCCTTTTCTGCCGCCTCACGCAGTACCTGATAGTCAATTGTCATTCTCGCCATCCTTCACAGTTGTAATCACTACAGCCTTCAAAATCATATGGGCTGTACTGCCAGGTTATTTTTCCGCAATGCGGACAATTCCAACGCACCTTCCCGCTTCGCGACTTCTTTCTTCTGTTCTGCTCTTCCAACCAGTCAGGCATGACCAAACCTGCGCCCTGAACCATTGTTCTGCGGTTAAAGTTATTGATATTGAACGTCCGACGCATTGCTGCATCAGCAATGGAAAATGGCAACCAAACTATTCCTGGTTCGTTTTTGTTGGCGACGCTAAAGATGGTCGCTTTACTGAAGTCATCTGTTGGCAATCCACCGTGTTGAAGCCAGTAAACATCGTTGCCGTTCCAGCTACCTTTTTTGTAGGCCACATACGCAGTGCAATCTGACTCAATCAGGCTTTCTGTAGGGATGTACTGGCAATCAACGTGCCACACAGCCATTGCATCCACACTATCGGCACAAACAGGCTGATCGATATCTCGCCCACAATTCCAGGCTTTTTGGGCTTCTTCCAGCGTGTAAACATGTGCGCGATCGATATCAGAACTGTAACCATTGCCGTTATGGCAATGGAATGAGGCGTTATTACCCACAGTTTCACGCAAGCACATCATGTAAAAGCGGTTATTCACTGGTTGCCTCCGCTTCCCACGTTTTCAGACTTTCACCACAGAACGGGCAAAATGAAACTCGAATAGGCGATTTAGAAAATTCACCAGACCGCAGCATGATCAGGTCTTGTGAATGAATTAATTCATGGTTATAGATTTTGTATTTCAGCAGACCTTTTCGCGTCGTGTATTCAGCGTCATGCTCCAGGGATTGTGCCAACGCCGCGCACGGTTCTATCTTGTTGCCATTAATTTGGCATTTTGACTCACTCACTGGTTGCCCCCTGAATACGCTCAAACTCTATTACCCACACCCAAGGATTAGCGTTCCAACTATCTTCGCCATAAATTGATTTCCATAGGCTACGGAAACCTGGGTAATGCTTATCGCCAATGAGGGTCGATTCTGTTGGTGCGCCCTCAGCCCTTGCATCGCATTCGCTGATATCGTTCAACCGCTCAACGCGCACGTTGGTAATTTCCAGAAGAATGCGCGATGCCCAGCGCGGCATGTGAATTGATGGCGTCCACTTTTCTGATACTGGTTTATTACAAACCTCGACCGGAACCCGGTGCGTTTGTTCTGTCCAGGAGTTACGCACGCTTGCGCGATAAACCAGCGTTGCGACGTCCGTCGCTTTGCCATGTACCCGGTAGGTTTCGCGAACCCAAATACGATCGCCCGGTTGACCATATGGACAATGCTTGGCAAGCAACTCTGCGGCCACTGCCCGTCCATAGAATTTTTCTTCAACAATCCTGCGAGTCTGTGTTTTATTCCCGCCAAGAATTGCCCGGACCATCTCATCGTTAAAAATCATGCCGCGCTCTTTCACTTCGCCTTTCATGCATCCCCCTTACCCATGTGCGACGATGCCGCCAAAAGTGATAGAGAACAGCCAGAAATAGATCGCGGCCATAATGATTTTGAATGCCGTGTTCATATTTTCAGCTCCTGTGATTGATTGGATACATGCCGCGCCTTGCGGCATGTTTTTATTTTCACTTTCTCTGTTTTAAAAATCAATATTTATTAGAGCAATTATTGTTGATGGAGAAGCGCGTTTTCATACTCCCTGACCATTAACGTAAGCACGCCGTGCCTCCTGAAAACACGCGCCACTTCAATCTTATCTTCCAGCGCGAACGCGATTTTACTTAGACCAATTTTCTTAAGGAGATCAATCTTTGCTGGGCCGTCATTTCTGTCATCGGTGGCAGGACGCATAGATAGCAAAGGCTCAGCCCCGTTTGTTACGTACTTCCGCAGCCAGGCTAGTGTTTTATCCCTTGCGATCTCACAGCGCCCGGTTACAAACCAGACCGTGTAAACGTTAAATAACTGGCGCACCATATCAATAACTGGAGTGATGGGAGTATCGGTGTCACAGGCGAGATTAAACTCGTTCCAGTCCTTTGTTAATGCACCTTTACCTGGTGGCGGAAGCAAATGCAGTCTGTCTTCAGTTGCCTCTGATATTGTTCCATCAATATCAACTATGACGATATACGGACGTTCCTGGTGTGCGTGTTTATTGAAAATACTCAAATGCCCTCCTCATTGGACGAAAAAAATGCTGGTGGGCGCACTCCACCAGCATTAAAAGTGACACTGTAACTGTCAGCGAACGTAAATAGTGCCGCCGTTCTCTTTTTCCCATGCATCGCTACGTGCATAGCAAACATCGAGAAGTCTTCTTGCCGCTGTTTCCTCTAAACCCAATTCGACAACCAACTGCTCATGACGGCGGGTAACCACATCAAACAGGGTATGCAGCCCTTTAGCTGCCAGATCATCAATAAATTCCGGTTCGAACGGCAGCTCTGCATCTGCCAACATAACCTCTTGCGCCCACTCGACACGGCGGACCAGTTCCGGGCGGCGGCTTTCCATCTCTTTACAGATCAATTCATGGAAGAACTCTACCCAACCTTCCGGCTGGAACTCGCGGAAAATGGCCAGCGGCTGGAAGTTTGGCATCAACCATTCGTTGATTCGGATATCAATGGCATAGCCCATGTCGCAGCAGAACTGATAAGCAAAGTCCAGCTTAGAAACGATATAAGGACGCTCGTTATTGAACTCTTTAGGCGATGAGATCCCATAAGCCAGGAGGCGCGGGAAGAAGGAGATTTGCCCTAACGTCGGATGAAGTTTGCTTGCAGGGAAACGGCGCTCAGTAATGCCATACATTTCCTTCTTGAGCGTCGCAAATTTGGCATTCTCATTAACCAGCGCGGTAACCTCTGCTTTTTTATTAGCAAATGCCACGCGCGCTTCGCTTGCATCTTTAATAGTTTTTTTGAGCTGTTGGTTAAGGTCGGCGACCTGCTTACGCAGTTCCTGTCGCTCGCTTTTAGCTTTGTTATAGCGTTTCTCAAGGTTAAAAGGATCAAGTTTCATGATCTCTTTATATTGAGATTTTAGCGTTGAAATCTGTGAGTTCCGCAGTTCAACCATCGCGGTCATTTCATTGAGTTTTGTTTCCAGCTCAATGCTTATACGTTCGGCATTATCAGCACGCAGGTTGGCGTCATGCGTCGCATCGTCGATCGCGTCCTGTTGCTGGCGTTTCAAATGTTCAATTTGCAGCTGAAGCTCTTCAATTTCTTTACCCTTCAGACCGAGATCCAACTGCATATTTTCAGCTGCATCTACCAGGGAGTTATGGCTATCAGCTTCTGCGTTATAAACATCAATAAGCTGTGCGTGAAGCATCTCCGCTGACTGAACCGCATTATCAAAAAAACGTGCTGTGAGGTCATCACAACTAACGCGGCGTTGCGCGGCCCGGATGTTCTGGATAATGGCCGGGATACCGGCATTCAGGACATCAGGGATAGATACATTTTCGATTGATTGGTTTTGTGCTGAAGTGCTCATTTCAAAGTTCCGTATTAGCTTGTGCTTCGGTCATTTTTCCTAAGTATGAAGGAGGAAGGACTACGCAATTTGTATCCAGTCCCTCACCTATGGCAGCCTGTAAAATTCTGGCTAAGGTGAGTCTCTTGTTGCGATACCTGGTGATGACATGCCTGATACCGCCGGTCGGCGTAACAAAGGCGATCAGCCAGTAGTGATATTTCCGTCGGAATGGCCACATAGTGCACCTTGCAGATTGCTCTAATAAAAAACGTGATGAGTGTACATCACGTTTTAAAAATATGGAATTATTAGAGCAATATTATTCTGATTCTCGCTCAAAAAATGAGCTGATAAGGGGAAGCCAATCCTCTGACACTTCGCGAGGTCGCGGTTTGCCGTGGAAAAAGATTATTCGGCAGTCTTTTGGTAATGCCCCATTCCCCCTGGAGTAACGCGCGCTCGCATATTTTGAACCAGGTTCCACAACATCGGCCTTGTAACTTACAAACCATCCTGGATACAGATCCTGAAATGCTGGTGTATCATCGCCCATAACCTTTCGTAAGAACCCCTGGTCACCCCAGCACTCAGTAGTGACACAACGAGAAATCCAACCTTCCGGATCTTGCCAGAATGAACTCCAGATATGCGCTTTAACACTATTTGGTATCCACAGGGCACCGCTGCCACGATATTGTGGATGGTAAAAATCCCTAAGCATGGTGAAGCTGGTTGGTGGATGCTCTAGGATTGGGCGTATATCACCGGCAATAACCGTGTCCAAATCCAGATAGAACAGATCATCGGTTATATCCGGTCGGAACAACTCGATTTTCGCCCACCAGCCACGGCACTTTTGCCACTGGTTGATCAATGGGATAACTTTGACGCCAGGTACATGTAAACACTTCAGGTCTGTCAGGCAAATAATTTCATAGTCTTTTGGCAGTTGATTAACCAGCCACTGCACATCGGAAGCGTTATAGTCACCACCAGAGCGAAGAACTAAAGCAATCTTCATGCTGCACCATCACCTTTCACTTTCATCAATGTCAGGTTTCCGCAAAATACGGCACCAGTGTCGATATACTGCTGATTCCAGAATGTCTTCGGGCTTTTCACCGGAGTGTGACCAAAGATAAAACGATCTGCGCCCGAAATTTCGCCACCAATATCATCCATCGAATCACTGATACGCTCGCGCGCCCAGACAACGTTGAAAAGCGGCACCTCCTTACCGAATTGGTATTCATTATCCGGATAGTCGGCATGGGCTATAACGATAGTTTCTTGCCCCGTGTTCAACTCAATGATATAGGGCAGACGCTTTACCAGCTCCACCAGCGCCCAGGCTAATATTTCCTGATCAGTGTCCAGCATGAAGAACCATTGTCCGCCATTCATTAGCCAGTTATTCACGTTGCCATCTGGACTTAACGCATCAATCATCAGCCGCTCATGGTTCCCCATCACTGCCCTGAACCAGGGCATCTGCAATAGTTCCAGACATTCGACATTTTCAGTACCGCGATCGATAAGGTCGCCGACCGATATCAGTAAATCCTGCGCCGGGTCAAAATCCACACGATGGAGTTCGGACATCAGTCTGGTGTAGCAACCATGCAGATCACCAACAACCCAGACATTCCTGTATTTGGTACCGTCGATACGGTGATAAATTGTGGGTGCCATCATGTATTCTTCAGCCATTCTTTAAGAGTCATCTGCGGAATACCTCCCATTTTCCCGCATGAAACAACGTCAATCTGTTCACGCGCAGACTGGAATAACAAAGGCAGGTGACTTAGATTTTTTGGCGTGCCGCCGGAGTGAACGCGTAGTTCTTGCGTAGCGTCAACGCCCACCAGAGCTACATGTTTGAATCCGATATGGAAAGCCAGGTTCAGAGCACCATATGCACTATTGCCGCTGGCAATTTCATTCTCATCTTCGCAAAGGCCGAAATGTGCGGACCAGCGCCACGCCCACCACTCGGGAGAATTCGTATTTTTTGGCTCCATGCCGCGTTCAGCCACACGACGGAAGCACAGAACGCCATCTCTGACTTCACGTTCTTTAACATCGGGTAGTGCCATGCAATAACAAACACCACGGCGACGGCGGCCACGACCAACGCGCCGCATATTGTCTGGGGATGGATCAAGGGTGAAAAAATAAGAAGCGCGGTTAAGCCAGTCGATGGCCCCATTGACCGCTATAATCGGCACTCCGCGCGGCGCAACAAAGTTTGCGGCGCTTGGGCCACTGCCGACGATAATAACGCGATCACTGCCTCTAAATTTATTCTTGGGAAACATTGAATTGCACTGCTCCTACTTGCATTCAAAATATGTAAATCTGCGTGTTTTTTGCGGGTATCCAGGAACTGCTGTTGCCATTTTGAAATAGACACCTGCGTTGGATTCCGTAGTGCTTGAGGGTGCGCGCCATGCCAATGAAGGCCGTTTTGCAGAGAACAGTCATAGCCGACTAATACCACTACTTCAGCCCCTGATTCAGCAGCCAGACTGATAGCCTGCGCGCCGCTATTTACCCCTTCCGCCGGTCCACAATATCGCCTGTACTCCAACGAAAATGATTTCGCCGCCGCCAGGTTGGCTGTCACTTTGCGGAACCTCCCTCCCGGTATGGTGGAACCGTATTGCTTCCACCATGACAAATCACCGGCGTATAAGGCATAAATGTCATCGAACATCTGCCAGGAATTGTTAACCGCGATGATTGAACAGCCAGTTTTTTCTATAGCAGCACAGTCCTCACGAGTGAGTGACGGACCGCTACCGACACAAAAAACAGTCCTAGTCGCCCTGGGTGGTATGTTCATTCTCAGCTGCAAATTCAGCCTCCAGGCGAGCATTCATTTCAGCGATTACAGGGTCCACTACAGCATCTGTTTCCTGTTCATTACGCGGCATGACCGATGCCAGCGACTCATAATTAACCTTGGATGACACGATTATTCTCCCGATGTTAAAGTGCACTACCACAAAGAGCGTACATGCACTAATTAATTTATTATTTTAAGCAGCATGCAACCACTTATCGCCGTTCAATACATGCTCAATAGCCTCACCCTTTTTAAGACTTATGTATTCCAGGATGGCGGTAATCGCTTGTTCTGCACCGTACGCAAGAACGACGTAGTAACCTTCCTCTCTAAGCCTGCGCATCCAGGCGATCTGCTCTTTCGTCGGGGCTTTACCATTTGGTTCTTTAAGCTCAATTCGCATGCCGTGATAAATACCGCATGCTTTATCGAGACTCATGTCCGGATAACCTTTTTTCTGCCCTTCAGCCTTCATTTTCCCGGCGGTTGCTTTTGAACGTTTCCCTCCGTTAGGCGTTGCATGCAACAGCTCATAGATGTCAGGGTGCTTGCGTTCGAAGTAATCAAAAATGAAAACCTGCTCGAAGTGCTCGCAATTTCCGTCGCGCAGGTCTGGGTTCTTTGCAAGTGCTGCAAGTGCCTTCGCATGTGGAGAAACTTCTTTTACCGGCGCAAGCGATAAGAATGGATCCTTTTTGGTTTTTGGCCTGGACCGCCCCTTATTTCGACGCTCACTAAAAGCCTGAAACTCTTCCTCAGTAAAGCGCAACATAATCAGTCAAATCCTGCCGGTCGCATGCCATATTTACGCTGTTTTGCGGCCTGCTCTTCCCTGTGCCATTGCGCACATTCAGCGTCACAATAAATGCCTGATTCAATCGATTCATTGCAGTAACGACACTTCCCTGTAAATACCTGGCTCACGACCTGTGCCTGCTTTCTGATGTTATCGATGGCCATGTCTTTGAGAGCTTCTAACTGATTCATGCTCAGCTCTGCATCATCAACACGTTCTGCCAATTTTGTTTCCTCGTGAAGAACCTGCTTAAGGGCAGAATGATACATTTCACAATCAAAATTGCACTAATAATTTTCTTTTATTGAGTTAAATATTCAACAAATGACTAGCGGTAGAATCACCATCATCTATTTCTGGCAGGCTGACTATGGCTACATCAATCACTACAACCCAAAGCACCCGGCAATATCCTCTGTCGCGGTATGACGACCGCAACATAGCCGATCCAATACTCAGGGCAGAGCTACGCAAAGAGGTGATGCTTATGTGTGAATCGAACGACAAGAATCTGACGATTTATTACGTTCTTCCCGATGAGCAATATCGCCCGGATTTGCTGGCTTACCGTATGTGGGGCATAGCAGAGCTACGCTGGGTTGTGACGCTCGCCGCCGGGCTTGAGGATGAGTCTCAGGGTATGACTGTTGGCAAAAAATTAAAACTCCCACCTGCCACCTGGATCCGCGAAATGATTCGCCATTTCCAATACGACGGCCAGGTAATAGGGACATTATCCATTGCGTAAGGGAAATGAATGCCAACTGAATATGCTCGCGACAACCTTGGTCGCTATCAGACTGATGGATTAAGTGCAAAAGACTTTAACAAGGTCTTCGATCTTATCCGTAAACAGCAGCGTCAGAATCGGCGAAACGCGCGACGTACACTCACCCCAAGGATTATGGGGATGCGTAACCGCGAACTTGAGGCATTCCTCAGCCTTGGGAAAAAGAAAGATGGCACCTACTTTACGCCCGAAGATATACGCAGTTTCAACACCTCAAGGCAGGCTCATAAAACCAAATTCAAGAGCACGGTACCCGGCATTACCTATGCTCAGCTGGTGGCGCAGTCCACCAGCATTGATATAAAACGCGCTAACAACAAGGTTTCTGATGGCACAGGGATCAAAGCCGCGACATTCCTCGGGCTAAAACACAACCTTGCATTGATATCTGTTAATGCCTCGGATGAGTCGGTCCACCAGCATCACCGTGTCAGAATTCGATTTGAGGAATGGGATAAAGCCGTTGAGGAAATTGCTGAAGACGGTGCGAAAAAAGCCCGAATCGCTGCCGATCTCTGCAAGGGCCGGGTATCTTTCGACTGTGATTGTGGACGCCATCAATACTGGTATCGTTATATGGCCACTGCTGGTAACTATGCTGTCGCGCCGCCAAAAGAGTATGCATTCCCCAAGATCCGCAACCCTGATCTGACTGGTGTAGCCTGCAAACATGTGTTGCACGCTATGACGCGTTTTCAGTCTCCCACATGGCACAAGGCCATCATTATTGCCCTGGAAAAAGCAGCTGAACAGGTAGCCTTCGGCGATGACAAGCGGAAGACAACAACCTATTTCAAAGGCGAACTGGCTAAATCGCTCGCGCGCAACCGGACAACAACGACGGATCAGGCTAAAGCGGCGCGTGAGTATGAGTTATATCTGAAATCTCAGGATGCATTAGGCAAAAAACTACGCGCCAAAGATAGCGCCACGGACAACGTTCGCCGGTTGTTAAAAAAAGCTCGCACCACGGCAAACAGGAAGAATGCCGAACTAAAAGCATCGCGGGTGAGGGAAGCCCAGGCTCGCGCTGAAGCCGACGCTCTCAAAAAAGCCCTGCAAACGCAGGCGAACAACCTCATAAAGTTTTTCATGAGTCAGGGAATGGACAAGGCCGCTGCCACTGCGCAGGCGCGAAGCATTCTTGAGACACAAATTAACGAAGCCCGTAAACGGAAAGGATAATCGATGGCTGGTTTCTTTGATGACATGTTTGAGGACACAGAACCATCACAACAAGTGACTGGTGATAACCTCCCGGACACCGAATCGGATCCGGATATTCCAGGCGAAGGTTCTGAACTGATTGAAGAGGAAGATATTGATGCTGAAATCGAAACCGATGGTGTTAACGTTGGTAATATTGTTGATCCTGTGGAGGACAATCACCTTCCCAATCTGGATCACGGCCTGCTTAGTGATTCTGGTGTGCGCCACCGTTATCAAGGTCATGCAGTTTTTAATAACCTTGTGCGGATGGACTGGCTCAAAGCAATCAAGCTAGACCCTGACTCATTCGATGCGGTTCTGTATCGCGCAATACCTTACAGAGACAAAAATGCACCTGAAACGGCATCTGAAATAATAGAACCGAACCAACGCATATATGACTATCAGGATCCAGAACTGATAACAGCCCTCGACTGCCCGGATGAGATGGACGCCTTCTACGCGCTATACGACGGCAGTGATAATACGGGAATTAGCGACAGTGCTTTAATCCTTCGGTTGGCCGCCGTTAATGTGCCAGTGGGTTCTATGCTCGAATGGCTGGAACAGCTGTCAGACGGCACAACCATTCGCCGCTTCTGGTACATCCATAAAATATTCAATTACGGCACTGCCAGGGTAGGCAGTTTGTTTTATTGCGTGCCTTCACGCGCCTTTGAAGGGAATTTCATCGGTGATTCTGAATAATCAGGAATGGCTACTGGCCATCTTTAAGAAAAAAGGTCTTACTCCAACCGGTAAGCTGGAATTTGCCACTATTGATGGCATTGATTCGGCGCTCGCACAGGCTTTAAACGAAGCATTCGACTCACAAGTTGTCAGCTTTAATGATCGCACTAACCAGTCATTCAGGGAGTTCCTGAAACGCACACCAAGAGATCGCATAACGCTCGGCACTTTTAGTGATGTGAAGGAGTGGTTGTCGTCATTTGAAGCCGATCGCGCCGGGCGCAAAGATACAGCCTCTGCTGGCCCGGTAAATAAGCTGGCAATGCCGCTTGTGAATCTGTCTCGTTCTCCCGCATTTTCAATTTATGAAGGTGAACTGTGCCGGGATAATTACGATGAAGGGCATGTCACCAATGAAAATGATGAGATTGAAGCCCTGGTATCGACTATCCCTTTCTCACTGGAATATTCGCTATGGATAGCCAGTGACGAGAAGGAATCTCTTGGGATGGTTACAACTGCATTAGCATTCTGGCTACGAATGTATGCCAGCCTCGGGCAGGCATCTTTCACTCACACTGCCAATGTCGGCGGTTATGAGATACCGGTTACCTGTTACATAGAAGGGCAAAAATCAATCGCATTTCAGGATCTGACCACCGGCACCGCCGACAACAGGCTGTTCGCGGTTGGATTGAACCTCACAGTAGTGGCGGAGCTTCCTATCCTGGCTTATATGCAGCAAACCACCGGCACCATAACGGTAAAAGCGAAAATTCTGGAGGAATGAGATGGCCACAAAGACCACCACAGCCCCGGAAACTGATTCAAAACGCACTCAGCTATTCCTGCAATCTGTTTCAATTGGGCAGAACGAAATCCCTCGCGAAATGATCGTAGGATGTACCTATGTCGAACCCGGGGAGCTATCTGGTCCCCAGCTTATGCTCATGGTCAGGGATTCAACGGCTTACGTGGTCAATAAGCTGGGGGTGAAATTTGGGACAATACTGACCGTTTCACTTGGTGATCCGGAAGGTCATGGCGGCATCCTCTTCTCGGAAGAGTTCTTTGTTCTTAAAGCGCCGCGCAAGGACGATACTGTACTGATTTACGCGTTTAGTAACCCGGTGCGGTTATTAAAAGTTCCGTCCACCAGCGCACAGTATTTTGTTGATAAGCCCCCATCAGCCGTAGTTTCCTCTCTTGCCCCTGGTCTGAAGGTAAATGCTGACTCATTCAGAAAAACATCCACATACCACCTAAATGTTGGAGAAAAACCGACCAAGGTATTGCAGGAGATAGCCCGGGATACCGGTTCTATGTGCTGGGCATCCAGGGGGACGATCAATTTTAAAAGTATGGAAAAAATGGCAAACGCCGCTCCATCGCTTACTTATGAGTCCGCCAATCCCAACACATCCGGATTTACAATTAGTCAGTTCAACATCCTGAATGCCGATTATGAATACCAGCGCCGCCACAATTACAGAATGGCCAGTTATGACATGACCAAAGGTGTGGTTTACTCAGGTAACCAGGAAGACCCCATTAAATTTACGAGCAATCCCGATCCTACCGCGCTGGCGAACTACAACAAATTCATTCTCCCCCGCCTCGATATGCTGGTGGAAGGAAATGCCGCGCTAACTCCGGGTACGACGCTGAAAATTGTCGTGCATAACACGGCAGGTGACGGAGAACTCGATGAATCAATCCCTGACAAAATGATAGTGATGTCCGTGACTCATTTCGAAGACCGCTTTCGTTTTGTCAGCCGTGCACAGTTAGGAGTGGTGAATGGGTAGTTTGACAGGGAAGTATCGGGCTGTAGTGATAAGCGTCGATGACCCTAAAGGTCTGATGCGTACACAAATACGTGTTGTCGGCATGATGGATGGGTTACCAGATGCCTCATTGCCGTGGGCAGAAGCTATATTGTCCAATGCAAACACGTTTTCACCATTTCTGCCCGGCGATAAAGTATGGGTAGAATTTCCCTACAATGGGGATTCGCGATGGCCATTGATAATCGGTTATGCACAGGATGCATCCGGTGGCGCTCCCAATGTGCCGCCTGAAGCGTCAGGACAAGGTGAAGGCTATGTACCGCCTGAAGTTGAAGGTGCACCAGCACAACCATCAACCAGCGCCAAAAAAGACTTTATTTCGTCGCGGAACGGACTAATGGAGATCCGGACGGCGGGCGGAGCCTGGGCCGTTACGCACTTGAAAAGTGGAACAACAATCGGGTTCAACGAGGCCGGGGAGTTATATGCCATTTCTCAAGGTCCGGCATTCATCTCTTCCGCAGGAAATCTCGATATAAAGTCAGGCGCGGATGTCGCCCTGAAGGCGGGGGGAAGTATGGCGATAGAGGCCAGCGGGAATCTATCCATAAAAGCCGCTCAAGTCTCTGTTGACAAGGCTTAAGAAAAGCCCGGCGATCGGGCTTTTCTGTTATGACGGGTTCAATTTTTTATCCGTTACCGCGCGACGGTTTCTGCGTGATAAACGTCTCAAGCATCTTTTCCGCAATTGCCGACCAGGTGTGACACTGGACCTTTTCAGCATTTTTCACGCGATCAACGCGAGCAATAACCTCATCCCAATCAATCCGCGACTTGATAACCATATGGTTCACCAACTCCAGGCGATCCGGCGGAAGGCAATCGGGCGGAGTTAATATCAACGCTCCACACATTGCCGCCTCAAGAACAGTTAATCCAAGGCTTTCGGGATGCGTAACGATAAAAACGTCACTCTTACGCAATTCAGCTGCAAATTCGGTTGCTGGCACCGGCGTCCGCCTGTATGGAGTTACCGAAATATTCCCCGGTTCAATGGTAACCAATCCGTCATCAGTCAACGTTCTGGCCTCATACGGAACGGTCAGACGCTGAAGGTTCATAAGGATACTTAAGGAGTGATCAAAACCACTAACATCAAATGCAGCGTGGTCTACAAAAATACGCAGAACATCGTCTGTTTTGGTTTCCAGATGGAACAGCTCCTGATTCGCTGCCCATCCAACATGTTTGTTAAAACGATTATGACGCTCTAACCTGCCGGGATTATCCAGGTACCGCCAGGTATCATCGCGGACAGTAAAAGTAATATCGACTGGTGCCGAATCCAGCATAGAACCGTCATATACCTGGGCTACCCATCCAGAGAATCGGCGACACAGTTGCATGCCTATTCCCCTGGGTACCGTAGTAAAATACCTCAATCCTGGTGCCAAAATGGCCTTCGCAGAACATGCGGTCGCAGCAGTCAACACAGCTTCAACATAATCCTCCGGGCTTTCGACGCCAGGGGAATATGGACGATGGTATTGCAATGTTACCCCTGCCTCACTAAAGGCGCAGGCCAGGTTATAAGCCCACATTTCCGTATATGTTTTCACATCACTGATAGCTTCAAATTTTCGCCCAATGATCAGGATGTTCATCGGCTTTTCCTCATTCCATTGCATTAATAATCCTCTTGCCAGTCAGCACCAGCATAGTTATCAAACCGTGAGTATTGGCCGTTAAAAGCCAATCTCACCGTGCCAATTGGGCCATTTCGTTGCTTTCCGATAATTACCTCGGCAATGCCCTTCATTTCGCTATCCGGGTGATAAACTTCGTCGCGATACAGAAACATGATCAGGTCTGCGTCCTGCTCAATTGCTCCTGATTCACGTAAATCTGAATTTACCGGTCGTTTGTCCGCACGCTGTTCAAGCGATCGATTAAGTTGTGACAATGCCACCACCGGTACTTGTAATTCCTTCGCCAACGCCTTCAGTGAGCGAGAAATCTCGGCAATTTCCAGCGTTCGGTTATCTTGCAGCTCGGGGACGCGCATAAGTTGCAGGTAGTCGATCATAATCATGCTCAAACCACCATTTTCTTTATAAACACGACGAGCGCGGGAACGAAGCTCTGTAGGTGTCAGGGCGCTTGAGTCATCAATAAAAATATTCTGCTTGTCCAACAGAATACCCATTGCGCCAGAAACCCGCGCCCAATCCTCGTCGTTAAGTTGCCCTGTCCGAATACGAGTCTGATCAACGCGTGCAAGAGAAGCCAGTGAGCGCATCATCAGCTGGTGGCTCGGCATCTCAAGGCTAAAAACCAATACGGGCTTATCGTTACGAACTGCGGCATTTTCGACGAGATTCATCGCAAACGTGGTCTTCCCCATAGATGGGCGGGCGGCGACAATGATGAGATCGGACGGCTGAAGCCCTGCCGTCTTCTTATTGAGATCGGTAAATCCCGTATCAAGCCCCGTTACACCATCATGTGGTCGCTGAAACAACTCTTCTATGCGAGATACCGTTGCATCGAGAATGCTGGCGATATCTTTTGGACCACTACCGCTCTTTTGTCGTTTTTCAGCTATTTCAAAAACGCGGCGCTCGGCCATATCTAGCAATTCATTGCTGCCCCTGCCATCCTGCGCATATCCAGCTTCGGCTATTTCATTTGCGACGGAAATCATTTCACGAACAACCGCGCGTTCACGAACGATATCCGCATAAGCACAAATATTTGCCGCGCTGGGCGTGTTCTTTGACATCTCCGCAAGGTACGCAAAACCACCGGCGCGTTCTAATTTACCGTTCTGTTCAAGTGCTTCAGCAAGTGTTATCAAATCAATCGGTTTGCCATGACTTAATAACCTCTCCATCTCACTGAAAATTTCACGATGAGCACTGGTATAAAAATCATCAGCAACTATACGATCTGCAACTTCATCCCAGCGGCAGTTATCAAGCATTAAGCCACCAAGTACAGCTTGTTCTGCACTAAGGGAATTTGGCATGGATTCAAGAGGGGATGCAGACATTAGCACTCCACCCAGGCGTGCTGAATGTCAGATATAATCGGCATACTCAAATCACTCCTAACGATATGAGTCATCACCAGAAAATTAGGATTAATGCGCCGGACTCTTCCCGGCTGTCACACCGAATCGCCAGGATGGTGAATCCCTTTACCCGAGAAACAACAAACGGTGGCTTGCACATTCCGGCTACCTGGTTCGTTGCCTGAGCTAGGGGCAAGGTTCCCCCCTTTTAACGTCACCAGACCGCTAACGACGCATGTGCCAGACGCCGTGTTACAACCAAATATGGTGGCCCCTACCGGACTTGAACCGGTGACCGTGCGATTATGAGTCGCCAGCTCTAACCACTGAGCTAAAGGGCCGGATTACTGCCAATTTTGCTTACGCTTTTATTTCACCGGAACAAACGGAACAGCGGTATTACTGGTCATATACTGCGGTAATGTACCGTTCCATTTGTTGATCGCTTCCAACTCCATAACACCGGGGTTCTGGCGCAGAGCTTCACCACGTAAACGAATGGCATCAGCTTCGGCCTGGGCTTTTGTGCGAATAGCATCAGCCTGTCCGGCAGCTTCCGCGCGCAGCATGTTGGCCTCTGCTTCACGTTGTTTGACCTCTTGCTCGCGTTGCAGGGTTTTTTGGTTTGCCGTGACTTTGGCGTTAATACTGTCAATAACTGTTGGCGGGTATTCTGGCTTACCTACATAAGAGAGGCTCATCACCTGAATGCCGATTGGCGTCATTTCTTCCTGAATGTCTTTAAGGGCTGCATCAAGCAATTCAGATTTGCCACCGTCGATAAATTTGTCGGTGGTCATTTTGCTGGCTAACCGGTTCAGAGCATCTGCAACCTTCTGGCGTAGATCGGTATCAGTAATATCATCTACACCTTTGCGATAGGTCTGAAATACCGTTGTGACTTTTGCTGGATCAACCTTGTAGGCTACGCCGATGTGGTAACCAATGGTTGTTCCGTCGCTCATCTGGAAGCTGAACGGCTCATCGTATGTCTTCATTTGCTTAAAGGTCGGGAAGATATAAACTTCAGTATTCAAGCCTGTCCAGTAGCGACCAACGCCAACTACTTCACCGATACCTTTATCATCCCCCAGCTTATTTACTTTGATCCCTACGTTACCTGGCTCTACCCGATCGCATCCGGTCAGACATAAAGAACCCAAAATAATCGCTGCACTAATCAACGTTTTTTTCATTAATTAATTTCCTGGTTTTTTCACGAAAAAAGACTACTGCGAAAGCCGGGTAAATGAGCGCGAGAAGGACTCCCAACAATACAAGTATTGTGCTGTTAGATGAGATCATATTTGGCAAAAGCCAAACATACAGAACCAGTGACACAATCAAACAGAGGACGGCATAAATATATAACCGCACCCATAGCGTTCGACATTTGTTCGGATTGTTCTGCATCCTCTCACTCCATTATTTAACGAATAAAAAAGCTGCGGTGCCGGGTGCCTCCCGGTGTCCTTTGGCTGGTTATCCACCGTGGACGGGGAAACAAGGAGAAATGAATGGACTGATATAACCATTTCCCCGCGTGCGCTTAGCCGCATTCACCGCAACGGAAAGAGCATTCTTGGTGGACCTGTAGATTGGGATATGAACCCGTTACAGGAGAATGCTCTTACCTGTTACGTGCTCCGTTTCGTGGAGCTAACGGCGGGTGATCGGGCCGCACCAGGCTGGACTTATTTCAGCGTTATGCTCATGCCAGAGAATCAAACTGTGATGGTCGGTGCTGAACTCCGACACAGGGTTGTAGCAAGCCCCGCAAAGCGCGCACTACTGTAGTTGCGGCACA
>ENA-OWNX01000299-OWNX01000299.1-gut-metagenome-genome-assembly--contig:-NODE-299-length-23551-cov-4.122689_pt1 | contig 23551 bp, 19 predicted proteins | sample MGYA00248250_ERZ651778 | MGnify/ENA primary metagenome ERZ651778 (study PRJEB26908, sample SAMEA4031702) | gut metagenome | biome: gut; feature: normal infant; material: stool | place: China | collected 2015...
GAAAAAGTGATACATTATCACTATATTTACGCCACTTTTTAATAAACAGACAAAAATGATGCAAAAGGCAAGAAAATTAATTTTATTAATAATACTATTGGGGTCGGGTATTTTATCCTATGCTCAGAATAATGTTATAGATGAAATAATATGGGTAGTAGGGGATGAAGCTATCCTGAAATCGGATGTGGAAAAAGTTCGCTTGGGAATGTTGTCTCGCGGAGAACGCATCGAGGGAGACCCTTATTGTTTGATTCCGGAGCAACTTGCTGTTCAGAAGCTGTTCCTCGATCAGGCAAAGATAGATAGTATAGAAGTGCCGGCATCAGCAGTTAATAGCCAGCTATCGAGATACGAGAATAATGTTATTGCCAATCTGGGCTCAAAAGAGAAAGCCGAAGAATACTTAGGCTCTACTATGGCGCAGCTCAGGGACGAGTGGCGCGAACAGATTCGTAATGAATATTTGGTTTCAGAAGTAAAGAAGAGCTTGGTTGGTAAAAAGACCAATCTGACTCCTTCCGAAGTTCGTAAGTATTACGCTCAGCTGCCAAAAGATAGTTTGCCTTATATCCCTACAATGGTTGAGGTGCAGATTATAACGAATGAACCTGTGATTCCATTAAAAGATATTGATCAGGTAAAAGATCGGCTGAGAGATTATACAAACAGGATAAACTCGGGAACTGCCGACTTTGCTACTTTAGCAATTATGTATTCCGAAGATCCGGGTTCGGCTCCAAATGGTGGTGAACTGGGCTTTATGGGACGTGCCGAGTTATTGCCGGAGTTCTCCAGTGTAGGATTCTCTTTATCTGATCCTAAAAAAGTATCAAATATTGTAGAGACAGAATACGGCTTCCATATCATTCAGTTGATAGAAAGAAGAGGTGATAGGGCTAACTTCCGCCACATACTGCTTCGTCCGAAGGTGTCGACAGAAGATATGAATAAAGCAAAATTCAGACTAGACTCTATTGCAAATGATATAAGAGCAAACAAGTTTACTTTCGAAGATGCTACAGTCCTATCTTTCGATAAAAATACAAGGAAGAATAACGGGCTGATGGTAAACTACAAAGAGAGTACAAACTACGGCACTCCTCGCTTTACAATGGAAGAACTTCCTACCGAAATAGGTAAGATAGTAAACAATATGAAAGTAGGAGATATATCGCCTGCGTTCACAATGAAGCAGAATAGCGGTAAAGAAGTTGTTGCCATTATAAAGTTGAAAAGCAAAACCGAAGGACATATCGCAAATGTATCTGACGACTATCAGACATTGAAGGCGATTGTAGAAAACAAGAAGCATGAAGAGGTTCTGAAAAAGTGGCTCCAAACAAAAATAAAGAGTACTTATGTAAGAATAGATAAGGATTGGGAAAACTGTGATTTCCAATATCCCGACTGGATTAAAAAAGATCAGGCTAGCAAGTAAATATAACAAGTGTTTAAGAAATTTATTACATACATAACGCAAAGGCATAGAATATCTGCAATCAGTGTTTTATGCCTGATTGCTATTTATGCATCGGCACAAATGATGATTTCTCCACATATGGGTGTGGATAGCCTTCAAGTGCCTCAAAAGCCTCAGAGTCAGCAAAAACCTCAACAGGCAAAAGGAAAACAGAAAGTAATAGACATTGTATTTAGTAAGGAACTGTTTACCCGAGCGGGTTCAGATGTTAAGATATTGAAAGATAGTGTTATATTCTTTCACGATGGGGCGTATCTGTATTGCGACAGTGCCTACTATGACGAAAAGATGAACTCTTTTAATGCATTTAGCAACGTACGAATGGAACAGGGCGATACCCTTTTTCTGTATGGCAATTATATGCATTATGATGGAAATACAAGGGTTGTAATGTTCAGAGAGAACGTACGCCTCGAACATGGTAGCGGAACATTGTTTACCGACAGTTTAAATTATGACCGTATGATGAATATCGGTTATTACTTTGATGGAGGTATGCTTGTCGATTCGTTGAATGAACTTACGTCCTACTGGGGGCAATATGAACCTGCACTCAAGCTGGCAACATTCAAGGATAGTGTGATTCTTGTGAACAATAAGTTTAAGCTATACTCCGATCGTCTTAAATATAATACGGATACTAAAATAGCAACAATCTATACTCCTACCAAAATTGTTTCCGACAGTGGTATTATTTATTCCAGCAAAGGGTGGTATAATACTTCAACCGAGGAGTCTCTCTTGTTGGATCAATCCACGATTGTAAATAAGCAGGGTAATCGTATCTTGAGAGGAGATTCCATCTCGTACCATAAGGCAAAAGGATATGGAGAGGTATTTGGCAATATGTTTTTGCAAGATACGACTAAAAAAGTTATCCTAAGAGGTCATTATGGCTTCTATAATGAGTTGACGGACTATGCACTGGCTACCGATTCGGCTTACTGTATCGAGTATTCGCAAGGCGATACACTATATATTCATGCGGATACACTTAAGTTGATTGCAATAGTAGATAGCATCAAGCCCACCAATCAGAAGATACAAAAGCATGATAGAGTAGCTGCGGATTCCTTAGATAGCGATTCTATCGGTAAGGTTCATTCAGATTCATTTCATGCTCAGCCAAACATCTCTTTTTCGCTTGACTCTCTGCCATCGGCATTACCTCCCGGGAAAAAGGAAGAATCTAAAGTGACTACTTTCAGAGAGATAAAAGCATATTACGGAGTCCGTTTCTATCGCTCCGATATGCAAGGAGTTTGTGACTCTTTACAGTTCAACTCAAGAGATTCTATACTCCATATGTATAAAGATCCTGTACTGTGGAATACAAACAGGCAACTTTATGGCGATACGATAGACATTTATATGAATGATAGTACAATCGATCATATGCATGTCAAACGATATAGTTTCTCGATAGAGCAAAAAGACTCGCTACATTACAATCAGCTGAAATCCCGTTCTATGAAGCTTTTCTTCCAGAACAAACAGCTTGAAAGAGTATTAGCAGAAGGTAATGTGGAGACAATATCGTATCCCGAAGAGAAAAATAAGGAACTGTCAGGTATTCTCAATTGGCTTGAAAGCAGTTATCTACAGATATTTATGAAGGACGGTGCATTCGAGAAGCTTGTTACCTGGCCAAAATCTGTAGGGAAAACAACACCTTTCGATCTGATTACTCCCGAACAATTGCGTTTAACAGACTTCTATTGGTACGATTATTTACGACCTTTAGATAAAGATGATATATTCAGGAAAGTTTCTCGTAAAGCATCAGATGTGAAACCTCAACGGAGTAAAACATCAGTCTTTAATCGGGAAGAATAACCATAGAATAATAATGAGTGATATAATACATCTTTTACCCGATTCTATAGCCAATCAAATCGCGGCAGGAGAGGTTATTCAACGGCCTTCGTCAGTGGTGAAGGAATTAGTTGAAAATGCCATCGATGCCGGCGCAGACAGTATACAGCTTATCATTAAGGATGCCGGCCGTACACTGATTCAGGTGATAGATAACGGAAAAGGAATGTCGGCAACAGATGCCCGTATGGCCTTTGAACGGCATGCTACATCTAAGATAAGAAAGGCGGATGATTTGTTTGATCTTCACACCATGGGGTTCAGGGGTGAGGCTTTGCCCTCTATTGCCGCTATCTCGCATGTGGAAGTTAAAACAAGAAGGGCTGAAGACGAGCTGGGTACTTTGCTGCAAATAGCGGGGTCGAGAGTCGAAAATCAGGAACCTGTGGCTTGTCCGGTAGGGAGTAATTTCTCTGTAAAGAACATATTCTATAATGTTCCTGCCCGTCGTAAATTTTTGAAATCGAACGATACCGAACGTAGAAATATTCTTACCGAACTGGAGCGTATTGTTCTGGTAAATCCTTCCATCGAATTTACCTTTATAGATAATGATGTAGAAGTATTAAAATTTCCGGCCGGAGGTTTACGGCAGCGTATCGTAAATGTTGTAGGCAAGAATTTCAATCAGCAGCTTATCTCTATTGATATAGATACTTCACTGGCTAAGATAACCGGCTTTATAGGTAAGCCCGAATCTGCTAGAAAGGCCAGAGCTCAGCAATTCTTTTTTGTGAACAACAGGTATATGCGTCATGCATATTTTAATAAGGCTGTACAATCTGCCTTTGAGCCTCTGATTCTGAACGGGGAGTATCCAAACTATTTTATTTATTTTCAAGTTGATCCTTCTACTATCGATGTAAATATACATCCGACAAAGACAGAGATAAAGTTTGAAAATGAGCAACCTATCTGGCAAATTCTTACCGCAGCCATCAAGGAGGCATTGGGTAAGTTTAATGAAGTGCCTACAATAGACTTTGATACTGAAGGAGCTATTGACATACCGATACACGATCCTTCAAAAAATATATCTCAACCTCGAGTAAATGTAGATCCGTCATATAATCCATTCAAGTCGCCTGCAAGGACAAACTATCAGCGTCCAAAGTTCGATTTGGATCAGTTATACAAAGGATTTGAAAGTGATAAAAGTACTGTTGATTTTTCTACAGAGGTTGCCCCCGATGTTGATATTTTTAGTCAGCAACAAACAGGCGATTCTGAAAAGATAGTTCCCGAAATGGTGGTACATTATCAATACAAGAACCGCTATATCCTTACTTCCGTTAAGTCGGGACTAATGCTTATCGATCAGCATCGTGCCCATATTCGTATATTGTTCGATCAGTTTTTATCTCAGATAGAGCATAAAAGAGGCATCTCACAACGTGCACTATTCCCAGAGATTATCGAGCTGTCTCCATCAGAGGCTGCTATGATGCCTTATCTGACAGACGATCTTGAGGCCGTAGGCTTCGATTTGAGCCATTTAGGAAATAATTCTTATGCTATAAATGGTACACCTGCCGAAATAACAAATATAGACTCTGTACAGCTTGTGCACAACATGATAAATAAGAGTATAGAGAGCGGCAGCGATGTAAAAGAGGAAATACGAGAGGCACTAGCACTTTCGATGGCTTATGCTGCATCAATCCCTTATGGGCATACGTTGTCTACAGAGGAGATGAATAAGATTGTCGATCAGCTTTTTGCTTCCTCTGCATATAAACATACTCCTGACGGAAAAACAATTATCTCTATGTTCGAAGATGATGCGATAGAGAAAATGTTCAAGTAAATCTTAAACTATTTATCTATGAGAAAGGCGAAAATTATCTCTCTCATCTTTAGTATCTTTTTTATTTTAGGGCTATGTGCCTACTACTTTTATCCATCAACGACGGTCTCTGCCGATAAGGCTAAAGCTACTAGAGAAGAACAGATAGAGGATGGCGATATAATCTTTCAGACTTCACTCTCGGCTCAGAGTGAGGCTATTCAGCAAGCTACAAACTCAGAGTACTCTCACTGTGGCATTATTTATAAGAATAATGGTAGATTCTATGTCTATGAGGCTGCTGAAACTGTAAAGCTGACTCCTTTAGATGAGTGGGTAGCAAAGGGAAAGGATGGTCATTATGTAATCAAACGGCTAAGGATTGCAAATCAGATATTAACCTTTAACACGCTGAAGAAAATGAAAGAGGAGGGGGCTAAACTCTTAGGAAAAAGTTATGACTCTGCATTTGACTGGTCGGACGAGAAAATATACTGTTCTGAGCTTGTCTGGAAAATTTATAAGCGAGGCGCAGAAGTTGAAGTTGGCGAGCTGCAGTACTTGAGAGACTTTGACTTGACAGGGGAAGAAGTCCAACAGAAACTAAAAGAACGATACGGAGATAAAATACCAAAAGATGAGATCGTAATTTCCCCTGCATCTATTTTTAATAGTAGTATGCTGGAGACGGTCATTTCTCATACTCTATAAGATACAAAAAGCAGAATATTCGAATATTCTGCTTTTTATATTTATAATAAAATTATATCAGTGTTATTTATTCAACAGCTTTTTTACTGTTTCAGAAATAGCTTTTCCGGCAGCAATGCCTGCAAGAGCTTTTGTAGCTACACCCATCACTTTACCCATATCCGCAGGAGATGAAGCTCCTACTTGAGCTATAATTTCGGTGATTCTTATATCCAGCTCTTCTTGTGATAATTGCTTTGGCAGATATGCTTCTATAACAGCAATCTGTGCTAATTCATCTCCAGCCAGATCCTCACGCCCCTGATTTTTATATATTTCTGCGCTATCTTTACGTTGCTTCACCATCTTTTGCAAGATAAGAGTTGCTGCTTCGTCAGATAATTCATCATTAGCTCCTTTCGCTGTTTTTGCTTCAAGAAACTCCTTTTTTACTCCCCGCAATGCTTCCAGTCTTATTTTGTCTTTTGCGCGCATTGCGTCTTTGATATCTTCGCTTACTTTATCAAATAAGTTCATTGTTGTATTTTTTATTATGATTTAGTCATTAAAAAGGCCACCTTGTTTCTTCATTTCCGGTTTGTATTCGCTTGGGTTGAATTTCTCATCACGTTTGAATACCGGAGTGTTTTCCAAAGCGTCAATAATCTTATCATTATCCAATTCTTCTGTAGATAGGATAATTGGCTTTTGTCCGAAAAACGAGGAACGAACAGCCACAGTCTGTACGCCATCTTTTCCGTAATGTTTTTCAATCATTTCGTTGATACGGCGTTTTTCTTCTTCTTCCTGCCTGATTCTTTCTTCCTCTTCTTCCTCATCAATTTCGATAAGATCACTTTCCATTCCGGGAATACTCGACATACCGAATCCTGTAGCCAGCAAGGTTATTTTTACCTGTTTGCCTAGATTTTTATCTATAGCAGTACCCCAAATAACTTCTATCTCTGGACCGAAGCGTTTCATAAAGTTGGCAACAGCTTCCATCTCTTCTACTATTAGCGGTTCTTCTTCGCTCGAATAGATATTGAATAGAATTTTCTTGGCATCAAATACATCATTGTTATTCAATAATGGAGAGTGAAGTGCGTTTACAATTGCATCTTCCACACGATTTTCTCCTTCGCCTCGTCCACTACTCATGATGGCTACTCCTCCATCTTTCAGAATGGTTTTCACATCGGCAAAGTCCAGATTTATATGTCCGTGTACTGTAATTATCTCGGCAATGCCCTTAGCTGCAATCGTGAGCGTGTCGTCAGCTTTTGCAAAAGCATTGGGGATAGTCAGGTCGGCATATATATCAATCAGTCTCTCATTGTTGATCACAAGCAGTGCATCAACGTTGCGTGCTATATTTTCTACACCTTTCAGTGCTTGTATAATCTTTTTACGGCCTTCGAATACAAATGGTATGGTAACAATACCAACTGTAAGTATTCCCAGGTCTTTAGCAATACGGGCTACCACAGGGGCTGCTCCTGTTCCGGTACCACCTCCCATTCCGGCAGTGATAAATACCATTTTGGTTCCGTCTCCCAATAGTTTTTCCAGATCTTCACGGCTCTCTTCTGCTGCTGCTTTTGCAACCTCGGGACGGTTTCCTGCTCCAAGTCCTTCCGTTGTTTTTCTTCCCAGTTGGACACGTGTTTCTACCGGAGATTCGCACAATGCTTGATTATCGGTATTACACAATGCAAATGACACATCATGTATACCTTCATTAAACATGTGGTTTACGGCGTTACCGCCACCACCACCTACACCGATTACCTTTATGATTGTCTGAGTTTTTCTTGGGAATTGAAAATCCAGTATTTTTTCATCCATATCTTAGCGTATTTGTTTTGTTATAACTTAAGGGATTTACTTCGATTATTCTTCATCGTTGAATACTGTTCCTCCAAAGTTTTGTACTTTTTCGAAGAACCTAAAGAGCGATGTTTGCCCTTTGTTTTTATCTTTCTTTCCCTTCTTAGGCTTAGGAGCTTCTTCCTCATCCTCATCTTCCTCTATTTCGGTAGCAGGCGGGGTAGGAGTTGTTTGTTGAACCGCTACAGGTTCTGGTCTGAAGGCTTCTTTTCTTTCGCAATTTTCATTTGCAAAAAGCAATAAGCTAAGAGCCTGTGTATATACCGGATTTTGCAGTAATTCGGCTGCATTATTAATATATACACGTTTTGGTGTTGCCCGCTTTACCGGAAGTTGTGCTTTGTCTGCAAAGTATTCTTCCAGCCCTGTCATTTGCGATGCTCCACCTATTATAATAATTCCGGCATCCAGTTTATCTCCAAATCCTGATTCTTTTATCTGATGAATAACGTTCAGGATGATCTCGTCCTGACGTAGTTGTATCACTTTGTTCAACTCTCTTAGATCTATATCGGCTGAAGTATCGCTGGTTGGTCTTGCTTTTTCTTTACCTAATTTTGCATAACGTATTTTGTATGTTTCGGCAGATTCGAAAACAAAGCCTAATCCCTGAACATCTTTCGTAATCGTACGTCCTCCAAACGGAATGACTGCCATATAGCGAAGCAATCCGCCCTTGTATATAGATAGTGTAGTCGTACCCGCACCGAAATCGACGAGTGCACATCCTGCTTGTCTGTCTTGTTCTTCCAGAACGAGAGCACCTGCGGCTACAGGGCCTACAATAAATCCGGCAATATCAATCTGAGCCTTCTCTGTACTTTTCGCAAGATTACTTTTTATATTAGGGCGTCCGATAACCAGACGGTAATGACCTTCAATCACAGAAGCAACCTTATCAATCGGGTCTTCTTCATATTGTCCATCTAGGTAATATTCAGGAGCGAGGACGCTATAGTTGGCAAAGAAATCGGGCTTGTTCAGCTTCGCTTGCTGTTCCATGCCGTCGAGTATTGCAAATGTGATAGGAGTGCTACCATCGAGCAATTTAGTCTCTTTGTGTTCTATTGCTCGAAGAGATTTTCCGGCAACAGAAACATAAGCTTTTCCTATTTTCTTCCCTGTCTTGTTTTCTAACAGGTGGATAAGTCCTTTGATTTTGCCCGCGGCATCATCTATATTATATATTGTCCCATATTTTACACATGAATCGGCAGGTATACATTCCGATGCCAAGATGGAAATAACGCCTTGTTCATTCTTACGTCCCAGAACACCAACAATTTTTGATGTGCCAAGGTCAATACCTACAATAAATCCTGATTGTTCCATATATCTTCTTCTCCTTTACAGTCCAATTCGAAAGAATTGTCCAGATCTTTTTCTTTATTCAACGTTTTGTACAAACAACTTGTTTGTTAAACTTCAGATTTATGACTGAATATTTATTCCACCCGGTCTCGTTAAGCCCGTTTTGATAAAAGGTGAGCAATTTGGCAAGCTTCTCTTTACATCCGTCCACACTGCCTAGTATGACCTGATGATCACCGACACGGGGTATTAATTTAATATCCTGGTTAGGTAGTACGACTATTTGTTCAATTTGTGCATTCCAAAACTCATCATTATGCAAAAATAATGCAAATTTATATAAGTCGGTCTTTGCAAACTCTTCTTTTATTGCTCCTGTTGCTATAGGGAGGTATGCCGTAGAGCGATTAGAAAGAGGCATTTTATTGCCCGTGTTATCTATATAATAGTTTCCTCCAAGGCTGCTTATAACACGCAGAATCGGCTTCCGCTCTTCAATTACGGCTTTTACGGCTCTATTGTTTGTAATAAATACGTTGGCTTCTTTTATCAGCTGATTGGCCATTATGGCCTCTTCTATCTTGTTTGTATTAATGTTTTTTAATTGTTTGCCTGTAGGATCAAGTCCTTTCTCTTTGATATAACTTACAATATCTTTTGTTTCGATAAACTTATTGCCTTCGGCGCTATTTTTTATTTCTACTTCAAAACTTGTACAAAAGTCATCCTGCGGCTTTTTTTCGAAATAAAAAGCCGAGAAAATAAGATAGCCTGCAAGAAGGCATATTCCTCCGATGACTAATATTTTTTTTATCATTTCTCTTTTAAAACTTCTTTTATTGCTTCCAACAATTGATCGATATCTCCTGCTCCGACTGTTAATAGAACCTCAATATCATTTTTATTTTCCAATAAAGGTAATAATTCTTGCTTGTTACACAATGTTTTAGGACAGGTAACCTTATCGAAAATTATTTTTGAAGTCACACCCTCTATCGGTTTTTCCCTTGCAGGATATATATCCAGTAAAATGAGTTCGTCAAGCAAAGAAAGACTCTTCGCAAACTCATCGGCAAAATCTTTTGTTCGGCTATAGAGGTGAGGCTGAAAAACGCCTGTAACCTTGCGGTCAGGATATAATTCCTTAACAGATGTAATGCTTGCTGCCAGCTCTTGAGGGTGATGTGCATAGTCGTCTATCATCACGATCTTATCTGTTTTAAGGATAAAATCGAAACGACGCTTTGCCCCCTGAAATGTAAGCATTGCATGTCTCAGTTCGTCAGGTGTAGCACCATTGAGCCATGCCAGAGCCATTGCTCCGATACTATTTTCTATGTTGATTCTTACAGGAACGCCAAGTTGTATGTTGTCTATTACTTCCTTTGGAGTAACAAAGTCGAAGCGAATTTCACCGTTCCCTATTTTTATATTCTTTGCATGGAAATCCCCTTTGTCCTCGGAGTAGGTATATACCTTAATATCTTCTCCAACTTTGGGTGAGAGTTTTATATTGTGTTTCATCACCAATGCTCCTCCCTGTTGGATGAGAGTGGTGAATTTTTCAAAGCTTTTGAGATACTCTTCTTCCGTTCTGTAGATATCCAGATGATCGGGATCTACAGAGGTAATGAGAGCCATATACGGATGCAGCCAGTGAAAAGATCGGTCGTACTCATCAGCTTCGATAACGGTAAACTCACTTTTGTCTGAAAGCATAAGATTGCTGCTATAATTTTTCAATATACCGCCTAAGAAAGCATTACAATCGAGGTGGGATTGTTTAAGTATATGTGCCAACATACTTGAGGTAGTTGTTTTTCCGTGTGTTCCTGCACAACAGAGTGCTTTACTCGATTTGGTGATAGTTCCTAAAACCTGAGCACGTTTCTGTATGGTAAAATCCTGCTGATGAAAATATATAACCTCTTCGTTCTCCGACGGGACAGCAGGAGTATACACCACTAATGTCGTATTCTTGTCTTTGCAGTATTCGGGTATCAGGCTTACACTGTCCGAATAGTGAATTTCTGCGCCTTCTTTTACCAGTTCTTTTGTCAATGGTGTTTCGGTACGATCATACCCTGCTACTTTTTTGCCTTTCGACATAAAATAGCGAGCCAGATTGCTCATCCCGATACCACCGATTCCGATGAAATATACTGCTTTTATATTATTCATGTTTTATTTTCGCTTTATTAGTCTTATTGCTTCGTCTACAATTCGGTTTGCCGAATCATGTTGCGCCAATTTTAAAATATTTTCTGATAGGGTTTTTAACTTGTCCTTATCTTTTATAGTCTCCAAAGCTGTTTTAACCAGCAAATCATTTGCTTCAATATCCTTTATGAGGATAGCGGCATCTTTATTTACCAGCGCCATTGCATTTTTGGTTTGATGATCTTCCGATACATTTGGAGAAGGAACAAGAATTACAGATTTGCCCAACAAACATAGTTCGGATATAGAGCTTGCCCCTGCTCTGGAGATAACCAAGTCGGCAGCTTTATATGCTAGATCCATTCGGGAGATGAATTCATGGATATGAACATTCTGTGGATTCCCTTTCGATGCCAGATCCATATTCAGTTCGAAAAAGTATAATTTCCCACATTGCCAAATGATTTGTATATCTGACTCTGACAAAGCATCTATTCCACTAAATATACTTTTGTTTATTGTTCTCGAACCAAGACTGCCACCTACAACCAAAATTGTTTTCTTATTCGGGTCGAGGTTAAACTCTCTATAGGCATCCTCTTTTGTTATATTCGATGATAATAATTCTTCACGACAAGGGTTGCCGGTCATTACTATCCTATTTTTTGGAAAGAATCTTTCCATATTTTCGTAAGCAACACAAATGCTGGAAGCCTTCTTCCCTAAGAACTTATTTGTAATTCCGGCATACGAATTTTGCTCTTGAATGAGTGTCGGGATACCTAGTTTACTTGCTTTATACAAAGTTGGTCCACTGGCATATCCTCCCACGCCAATCACTATATCGGGATTGAATTCTTTTATAATTTTGCTAGCCCGATTCAGGCTCTTCTGAAATTTCCAGATTGTAGAAAATATCTTGATCGGATTTTTTCTGCTAAGCCCAACTACATTTAACCCTTCTATTTTGTATCCTGCGCTTGGAACTTTTTCCATTTCCATGCGTCCTTCGGCTCCAACAAAAAGTATTTCGGAGTCAGCGTAACGTTTCTTGATGGTGTTGGCAATAGCTATTGCCGGAAATATATGACCTCCTGTTCCACCTCCGCTAATAATAACTCTCAGATTTTTCATTGTTCTTCTGTATCTTTTACATAGGGTTCAAAATCTATATTGGCAATGCTTTCGTCCACATCTTCATGATCTGAATCGTTGAGTCGGGATGAGCATGCCAGAATAATGCCAAAATAGGCACATGTGATAATGGTAGACGTTCCGCCCCGGCTTACCAGAGGTAGAGGTTGTCCTGTAACAGGAATCAGATTGACGGCTACGGCCATGTTAGCCAGAGCCTGTATTGTGAGTATAAGTGCAGATCCGAGTATAAGATACCTCGGGAACTTCTTTTCGCATTTTGAAGCCAGAACGCCGCACCTGAACATCAGAGCCACATATAAAAGCAAGACGAAGAGCCCCCCGAGCAGCCCGGTTTCTTCAAGAATGATGGCAAATATAAAATCGGAGTAGGCCTGTGGAAGAAAATCTCGCTCCACGCCGCTTCCCGGCAAGCCGATTATACCGCCGTTGGCTATAGCTATCTTGGCATGCGATACCTGATAATTGTCGTCAGTTATTTTATAAGCAATAGTTCCGTCGGCGTTCCTCATCTCTTTATCTTCTCCCGAGTGCCTTTCTATACGGTTTTTCCATGTAGCCAAACGTCCCGGTAAATATTCTTTTGCAAAAGAGTCGGGGAGGAGCGTAAGGCTGCCTAGTAAAATAGCTACAGCAGCAAGCCCAACAAAAGCAATCAATCCTAACTTCCTGAGGCTTACCTGTCCGATAAACATAAGCATAAAGCAGACGCCAAAAAGGAGACATGCCGTAGATAAGTTTTCGGGTGCAATAAGCAAGCATAGAGCTCCAATACCAATGATAAGGGTTTTGAATATCCAACCTTCATTATCAGGCTTCATCTTACTTAAAAAGAAGGAGACAAAACCGATTGCCGAAATTTTAGCAAATTCGGAAGGTTGTATCGTAAATGCTCCGATTCCAAGCCAGCGTTGTGCTCCATTCACATCTTGCCCCATAAACATGGTGATAACAAGGAGAACAGCAGATAGCGGTATTCCCAGTAGCAATACTGAGAAATATTTGCTGGGAACTCTCTGCAAAAACATTACGAGGGCAAAACCAATAAGCAGGAATGCCGCATGTCGCAGTATCGGTGCCCAGTGGCTATGTTGACGGTAGGCAATTGTACTTGTAGCACTAAATACTTCAAGCAAAGAGATAATACACAGTGCGATAAATATGCACCATATAACTTTATCTCCTTTGAATGCCCGCCCTAAAAAATTGAATTCCATTTTTGATTACAGTTTTCTGACGTATTCTTTAAACTGATCACCTCTATCCTCATAATTTTGGAAGAGGTCGAAACTGGCACAGCAAGGCGATAGCAAAACCGTATCTCCTTCTTGAGCCAATGCGTAAGATTTTTCTACTGCATCCTTCATTGATGAGGTATCTACGATATTGTCTATTTTACCATCAAAGAATTTGTGCAGCTTACTGTTGTCAACTCCGAGGAAAACCAAAGCCCGAACTTTATCTCTAACCAATTGCTCGATCTCTGTATAGTCATTCCCCTTATCTGTTCCTCCTAAGATGAGTACAACCTTCGTTTTCATGCTTTGTAAAGCATACCAGCACGAATTAACATTGGTCGCTTTGGAGTCGTTTATAAACTGTATACCTCTCACTTTGGCTACTTTTTCGAGGCGATGTTCTACTCCCTGAAAATCACTCAGTGAGTGGCGTAGGTTTTCATCGGTTATATCCAGCAACTTTGCCGTGATGCCTGATGCAAGCGAGTTATACAGATTATGTGTTCCTTCGAGTGCTAGTAAATCTTCTTTCATAATGAAAATCGATTTAGGAGTATCTATTTTTATTTCATTGTTTTCGGGGTATGCAATAGCATTACCCACTTTGTGATCGGCAAATGTATATTGTTTGCCTTTCGATACCAGCTTTTGTATTTCTTTGCTTACAATCGGGTCTTCTTCCCAAAATATGAAAGCATCTTCTTCTGTCTGGTTTTGTACAATACGCATTTTGGCATCTACATACTTTTGCATATCATGATCATATCTGTCGAGATGATCGGGGGTGATATTTAAAAGAATGGCGATATCTGCCTTAAACGAGTACATGTTTTCCAATTGGAAACTGCTTAGTTCCAATACATAATAGTCGAAATTATCTTCTGCTACCTGACGTGCAAAACTTCTTCCGATGTTACCTCCAAGACCTACATTTAGTCCTGCCGATTTCAGTATATGATAGATGAGGCTGGTAGTAGTTGTCTTCCCATTACTGCCTGTAATACAGATCATTTTTGCCGATGTGTAGCGTTTGGCAAATTCCATCTCCGATAGGATAGGAATTCCCTTCTCTGCTGCTTTGTGAACAAGGGGTGCATAATTAGGAATACCCGGGCTTTTGATGATCTCGGATGCAGCCAGTATGAGGTCTTCGGTATGTCCTTTTTCTTCATAAGGAATGCCATACTGATCTAGTTCGGCTTTGTACTGGTCTTTTAATGGCCCGCTGTCAGATAAAAAAACATCAAATCCTTTTGCTTGTGCCAGTATAGCCGAGCCTACGCCACTCTCTCCTCCTCCTAATATGATAATCTTGTTCATCATTTATTTTTATCGCATTTTTAATGTTGCCAATGTAAGTACTGCCAGAATAATTCCAATAATCCAAAAACGCACTACAATCTTCGACTCGGGTATAGGCCCTATTGGTTTTTGAAACAAGGCTTGTATTCCCGAATTTCCTGCTTTCTGAAAATGATGGTGCAAAGGAGTCATTTTGAAAACACGTCTGCCTTCTCCGTATTTTTTCTTTGTGAATTTGAAGAATGCCACTTGCATCATTACCGAAATACTCTCAACAAAGAATATTCCGCAAAGTATAGGGAGTAGCAATTCTTTGTGAATAACAACGGCAAAAACACCGATAATTCCCCCTAATGTCAGGCTACCCGTATCTCCCATGAAGACCTGCGCAGGGAAGGCGTTATACCAAAGGAAACCAATCGTAGCTCCTATAAATGCAGCGGCAAATATTACGAGTTCCTGGCTACCGGGTATAAACATAATGTTGAGATAAGACGCAAACTCCATGTGCCCGGAAACATACGCGAGTATCCCGAGTGTTACCCCGATAATGGCAGAGCTTCCGGCTGCCAATCCATCGAGTCCGTCGGTAAGGTTGGCTCCATTGGACACGGCAGTTACAATAAAAATAACGATGAACACAAACAGTATCCATGCTGCCGGTTCGGCATATTCTCCCATAAAGCCAACAAGATCCTCGTAGTCGAGGTTGTTATTTTTCATAAATGGGATTGTTGTCTGAGTGGATTTTACTCCTTCAGCTACATAGCTTACACGCTCTATTACATTGTCCTGATTACGGTATTCTATATTCTCTCGGATAATTATATCGGGGCTCAGGTATATTGTCAGACCCACTATCAATCCCAGTCCGACCTGTGCCACTATTTTAAATTTGCCTTGTAGTCCTTCTTTATCTTTTTTGAAAACTTTTATATAGTCGTCCAGAAAACCCAGTGCACCAAGCCATATTGTTGTGATCAACATGAGAATGATATATACATTGTCTATTCGGGCAAAAAGTAGTACAGGTGTTAGTATTGCTATAATAATGATAACACCACCCATGGTAGGGGTTCCTTTTTTACTTAGTTGTCCTTCAAGACCAAGATTACGGACTGTTTCACCGATTTGCAGCTTTTGCAATTTGTCGATGATCCGTCTTCCTATAATCGTAGAAATCAGCAAGGAGAATATAACAGCCATCGCTGCCCTGAATGAGACATAGCGAAACATCCCTGCTCCCGGGAAATCTAATTTGTCTAAGTAATCGAATAAATAATATAGCATTTTTTCTTTCTGATTTTTCTAATTATTCTCCAAAAATGTTCTTAACTATTTCTTTATCATCAAAATGATGTTTTACACCTTTCACATCTTGATAATCTTCGTGCCCTTTCCCTGCAATGAGAATTACATCTCCCGTTTTAGCCAGTGCGCATGCCGTTTTTATTGCCTGTTCACGTTCTACAATCAGAAGTGCTTTTTTCAATTGTTCGCTGTTGAGCCCGTCTGCCATATCGTTGATTATAGCCTGCGGCTCTTCGTAGCGAGGGTTGTCGGACGTGAGTATAACCTGATCGCTCAAACGAACAGCTTCGCGTGCCATGATCGGACGTTTTGTCTTATCTCTGTTTCCTCCGCAACCTACAACTGTTATTACACGGCCGTTTCCTTCCAATACCTCGTGTATTGCTTCCAATACATTGGTGAGAGCATCGGGCGTATGGGCATAGTCTACAATAGCTGTAAAGCCTTCAGGTGAACGGATTGTCTCGAATCGACCTGATACCGGTTTCAACGTGCTAAGTACAAGCAAGGCTTCTTCCGGACTTTGTTCTAGTAATATGGTTGCCCCATAAACAGCAAGCAGATTGTATACATTAAATACTCCCACAAACTGTACTTGCAACTCTTTGCCATTGATTTCTATTGCAGTACCATCGAAGTGTTTTTCGATGATTCGTGCTTTGAAGTCGGCTAAAGAATGAACAGAATAAGTACTTGTTTTAGCCTTTGTATTTTGTAACATTACCAATCCGTTTTTATCATCGATATTGGTAAGAGCGAATGCTGTTTCGGGTAGTTGGTCGAAGAAAGCTTTCTTCGCTTTTAGGTATTCGCCCATTGTTTTATGGTAGTCCAAATGGTCTTGGGTAAGGTTGGTAAATATTCCCCCTTCGAATTTTAGACCACTTATACGTTTTTGATGAATAGCGTGCGAGCTTACTTCCATAAAGGCATATTCGCACCCTGCATCTACCATGTTCTTGAGCATTTCGTTCAACGAAATAGGGTCGGGGGTAGTATGTGTGGCATGATATACTTTGCCATCTATATAATTGGCTACGGTTGACAGCAAGCCTACTTTATATCCCAACTTGCGGAACATCTCATAAAGGAGTGTGGCTGTTGTTGTTTTTCCGTTTGTGCCTGTGACACCTACCAGCTTCAGATTGTTTGACGGGTCGCCATACCAATGTGTCGCTATCTTTCCGGCAGCATCGGCGCTGTCTTTTACTTTTATATATGTGATGCCTTCGTTAGAAGTATCTATTTTGCTTTCGTGAAGAATAACTTTAGCCCCTAGTTCCAAAGCATTTTTTATATAGAGATGACCATCTACCTGAACGCCTTTAAGAGCAATGAAAACCGATCCGGGAGTTGCCTTGCGGGAGTCTGTAAAAACTCCGGTTACATTTATATCCTGTTCTCCCTTTATTTCTATTACATCTATGTTTTTAAGTAAATCCTGCAACTTCATATCTGTATTTGTTTTTTCGTTAATTTAATTCTATGGTTATGGTTGCTCCTTTCGTTGTTCTTGTTCCCGGAGCTATAGATTGCTGTTTCACTTTTCCTGCACCTATAAGGTTTACTTTCAGTCCTTCAAGCTCTAATAAATATATGGCATCACGTGCGCCCATTCCTATGACGTTAGGGACTAATCCTTGCTTGATAGAAGAATTGCTTTGAAGAAGAATACCATTGATCGAAGAGTCTGTATTTACCCAGTCTACTTTATCTCCCGAATAGTTGTAATCTTGTTTTAATTTTTTCAAAACAATCTCTGTATTTTTGAATGAACCGCTTTTAACGATAGGTATAAGTGAGTTTACTGTATCTTTCTGAGCAAGTATAGGCGTTGCTACAGTATTTCGTGTATATATCCCTTCGGCAATGGTTTTGAATACTGCTCCCGGCATAAGTCCCCCTGATGGAATTCCCTGTGGTCTGCGTATGCCTACAAAACAAGTGTATTTGGGATTGTCGGATGGGAAATATCCACAAAATGATACATAATATCCTTCGTATCCCCCTCTGGCTGCAATCATCGCTGTTCCTGTTTTGCCTGAGATAGGAAACATTTCAGATTCAATCGTTTTTCCTGTTCCATCGGTTACAACGCCTCTTAGAATGTCTTGCACTTCTTTGAGGGTCTTCTCGGAACATAATGAAGGATTTATAATCTCGGTTTCAAATTCTTCTTCTATTTTTCCGTCTCTCATAAAGGCTTTGGTGAGAAACGGCTTAATCATCTTCCCTTTATTTGCGATACCATTATAAAACATCAGCATGTAAATAGGTGGCACCTGTGTCTCATAACCGAATGACATCCATGGCAATGTCGTTTTAGACCATGGATTTGACTTGTCATCGGGGAAGCGAATGACAGAAGTTCCTTCTTTTCCTTGCAGTGGAACATCCCATTCTATTTTTTTTGTAAGCCCCAGATCATGGATGCGCTGTACATATTTTTGAGGATTATTTTCATAACCCTTTAATATCATTTTTGCGATAGCAACATTCAGCGAAGAGTACATTCCTCTCGCCACTGTTACATAGCCTTTGTCTTGTCCTTTGCGCCAGTCGTGGTCTTTTACAATGCGTCCCTTGTATTCGAACAATCCATTGCCGACAAAAATTTCTTCATCGGGTGTAACTACTCCGTCTTCAAGAGCAATCATCAGTGACACTGTCTTGAAGGTAGACCCCGGCTCAGACATGTAAGAAAAAGCATTTGGATTACCTTCTGCATAAACACCCTGCGACAAGCGGTCGAGATTGGTTATGGCTTTTATCTCTCCTGTAGCTACTTCCATCACGATAGCACATCCTGATTCGGCATTGGTTTCTACCAGCTTGTTGTATAGCGCTTTCTCTGCTAAGTCCTGGATATCTACATTCAATGTGGTCTTTATATCCCATCCATCGGTTGGCTCGTTCAATACCACGTCTATCCAACGACCTTGCACACGTTGGCGTGTTTTTAGCCCCGGAATCCCTTTTAGTATAGAGTCGTATTTTAGTTCCAGACCACTGGTTCCTCCTGCGTCAAAGTCTTTATATATAGATCCTACGGTTCTTCCGGCAAGGCGACCAAAAGGTTTTAAACGCATTGTTTTTTCTTCTGTAAACAAGCCGCTTCTATTGCTTCTCTGACTAAAGAATGGGTATGTGAGAACCTCTTTTAAGTCTATATAGTTTATATCAGGGCGAATAATGCGCACATAGCGGCTGCGAACCTTTACCTTTTGGTTTGAACCGCTCTCCCTATTCCTTTCTATTTGGGCGAGCTCTTTACGGCTCAAGTCCCATCCGTCTAATATTACTCTTTTGTACTGGGCTGCACTTCTGTCGGGAAACTTCTTTGCCAGTGCTTGTGACAGAGGTGTAACGTATTTCATTAATGTATCTTTCTTTATGCCATCGGCCATAAAGTCGACATATACTCCGTAGAGGGGTTCGCTTGTTGCCAATAGGCGTCCGTCGTCGGCATAAATATTACCTCTGTTGGGGCGTATTTCTCTATCTTTCTTTACGGTTTCCTGTATGCCAAGTTCTCGCCACATGGGGCCTTCTACATACTTTATATTGAATATACATATTAGAATTGCAATAAATATCAGGGACATAATAAGTGCAATCCACCCATATCGGCTGATCGCTATATTCTTTGATGTTCCTTCAGATTTTTTCGCCATCTTCTATTTTTCTTGCTATTTATTTCTTTCCCAGTTTATATATTGGGTCTTTTGTTTGTTTCAGATCAACACCGTTTTTCTGAACCATATCTTCTACTTTCGATTCACGGCTTACACCCATCAGCTCGGCCGATATGGTGAGAGACTCATACTTTGCGTCTTTTAGTTCGCGCTGAAGAGATTCTATTTTCGCCATTTTCTCGATACAGCTATACCTGTTGCTGATGTACAGCACAATGATAACGAAGACCGTGATGATAAAACGTGCGTTTTTCCAAAAGAAATCCTCGGTGAGAACAGTCCCGCCAAGAATATACATGATCTTCTTTTTTATATCTTTTACTGTCATATCAAACTTTTTCTGCAACTCTTAGTTTAGCACTCCTTGATCGGGGGTTGCGTTCTTCCTCGTCCTTCGATGGAGTGATTACTTTATTGTTTATCAGTTTGAACGGAGTTTCGAAGTTTCCGAAGAAGTCTTTTTCTACTTTGCCTTCAAAATTTCCTGTCTTAAAGAAGTTTTTGACAATACGGTCTTCGAGCGAATGGTATGTAATCACTGACAACCGTCCACCTGGTTTTAGTATGTCAAGAGCTTGCTCCAACATCTCTTTTAATACTTCCATCTCTTCATTTACTTCTATGCGAAGAGCCTGAAATGCCTGAGCCAGTATCTTTTTCTCTTTTTCTCCTCTTCCTACAAATGAATTGAGTGTTGCAAGCAAATCACTTGTTTTCTTGTAAGGTTTTTCTTTTCTTGTTTTCACAATCACGGAAGCAATCCGCCGCGATTGTTTCAGTTCACCATACAGGTAAAAAACATCTGCCAGCTTTTCCTCTGTGTATGTATTTAGTATCTGCGCAGCAGTTTTTCCTCCCTTGCGATTCATACGCATATCCAAGTCGCTATCTTCGAAACGGAAAGAGAACCCTCTGTCTTCGGCATCGAAGTGATGTGACGAAACGCCCAAATCAGCCAGTATAGCATCTACACCGTCTACATTATGATACTTGATGAAATTTTTAAGATATCGGAAATTGCTACGAATGAAAGTGAACTTACTACTAGGTTCAATGTTGTTTATCGCATCTTCATCCTGATCGAAGGCATAGAGATGCCCTTTGTTTCCGAGACGTGACAGAATTTCTCGGGAGTGTCCGCCTCCGCCAAATGTAACATCGACGCAAATACTATCAGGGTGAATATTCATCCCGTCAATACTCTCGTGAAGCAAAACCGGTATGTGATATGCATCGGCCATGATTAGTCGTTTTGTGAGCTATTATTCATTAATGCCTGAATGCGAGTACTGAATTCCTCGGCAGGTATCAGCGTTTTATCCAGAGCATCGTTTGTCCAAATTTCGATTGTATTGTCTACTCCTAAGAATCTTACATCTGTAGTGATCCCCACCATCTGACAGTATCTTTTTGGTATAAGGATACGTCCGTTGGTGTCCATCTCAAGGCGTTCGGCATCAACAACAAATTGGCGAAACAAGGCTTGCTGCTCCATATCCCACCTGTTGAGGCGTGAACGTAATTTTGCTACTTCCTCTTCCCATACTACCAGTGGGTAGAGAACGAGGCAGTTCTGAAATAGATCTTTTCTGAGTATCAATGTGTTTTGGTCGCAAGATTGCAATATCTTACGAAAAGAAGCAGGTACAAAAAGACGTGCTTTTGCGTCTATTTTTGCTTCGATATTTCCCAAAAACTGTAACATTAATACTTTGAATTTTAACAATATACAATATTCGACGTAAAGGTATAAAATTTATACACTTTTCCCCACCTTTCCCCACTTAAAATGTATGAAAAAGTTTTCAACATGAAATGAACAGGTTATAAACATAATATTAACACTGGATAGGTGGAGTATGTTTATTGATTACTAGGTGTTTATATAAAATAAGTCCTGCCTTGTTAACAACTAAGGCAGGACTTATTAATATGTCTGTTAATAAATTAGCTAAGGAGAGATATGCATTCTTCGAGGCTCAACGATTTCTGTTCGCCCGATGTCATATCTTTCAGTGTGATTTTGTGTTCATTTATCTCATTTTCACCAACTATAGCTACATAAGGAATTTTATTAGAGTCGGCATACGACATTTGCTTTTTCATCTTTGCCGCTTCGGGGAATATCTCTGTAGAAATTCCTGCCTGACGCACTTTTAAGATCAGAGGCAATATGTGAGCTTCTTCTTTTTCGCCGAAGTTGACAAATAAAAGCTGTGTGTTTTGTATCGAATCTTTTGGGTATAAGTCCAACTGATTCAATACATCGAATATGCGGTCTGCCCCGAAGGAAATACCTACGCCCGAAACGCCCGACAATCCGAAAATACCTGTCAGGTTATCATAGCGTCCACCTCCGGTGATACTGCCTATTTGCACATCGAGAGCCTTTACTTCGATGATGGCACCCGTGTAGTAATTCAATCCTCGGGCAAGAGTAAGATCGAGCTCAAGCTCGCAGCGCATTCCTACAATTTTTAGTTTGTTGAGTATATATTCGAGTTCGTTAACACCCTGTATTCCGGTCTCAGAATCTTTGAGAACTATTTTTAAGGTGTTTAATTTCTCTTCGTTTGTTCCTTGCAGAAGGATAATCGGTTGAAGTTGCTCGATCGCCTTTTGTGGAATACCCTTCGAGGCAAGCTCTTCGTTTACCTTTTCCAGACCTATTTTATCCAGTTTGTCGATGGCAACAGTAATGTCTGTAATTTTTTCTGCCTCTCCAATAATCTCAGCAATACCGGATAGTATCTTGCGGTTGTTAAGCTTGATACTCACCCGAATGCCGAAACGGCTGAATACTTCATCTGCTATTTGAATCAACTCTACTTCGTTGATAAGGGAATCGGAGCCAACGATGTCAGCATCGCATTGGAAGAATTCGCGGTAACGTCCTTTTTGTGGTCGGTCGGCACGCCAAACGGGTTGTATCTGATAGCGTTTGAAGGGGAATGTTATTTCGTTTCGGTGCATTACAACATAACGTGCAAATGGTACAGTGAGGTCGTAACGAAGTCCTTTCTCGCTTATTTTAGTTGCAAGGCGGGTAGAGTTTTTCTCCAACAATTCTTCATTGGATAAATCTTTCAGGTAATCTCCCGAATTAAGTATTTTGAATAGAAGCTTATCGCCCTCTTCTCCGTATTTTCCCATCAGTGTTGATAGGTTTTCCATTGCCGGAGTTTCTATCTGACGAAAGCCATAGAGTTTGAAAACCTCACGGATAGTGTCGAAAATATAGTTACGCTTCGCCATTTCTTCGGGCGAAAAATCTCTTGTTCCTTTAGGAATTGAAGGTTGTGACATTACTTATCGATTAAAAATATTCAGGATGCAAAGGTAAAAAGAAGTTGTGAGTAAAAGGGCAGGGCTATGAGATATTTAATGTCGGGGTGTAATTTTCAGCTTTATCTGATTGTCCTATTATTTATTAATGAGATAATTGTCTTATATATGAGTGGCTCTTAGTGTTGTTTAATTGCAATGAAAAGTGACAATATAAAAAGTACTGAAAACTGTCACCTTTGTCACCTTTTAACAATTTGGGGTTGAATATATGAGAGAGGTTGTGTTGCTTCTTTGTGGTCGTTCCGCTAATTATATTGATTTATTTCCCTTATTTTTGTATTCACATATTATTTTATTTATACAAATT
>ENA-OWNX01000307-OWNX01000307.1-gut-metagenome-genome-assembly--contig:-NODE-307-length-23193-cov-3.937446_pt1 | contig 23193 bp, 13 predicted proteins | sample MGYA00248250_ERZ651778 | MGnify/ENA primary metagenome ERZ651778 (study PRJEB26908, sample SAMEA4031702) | gut metagenome | biome: gut; feature: normal infant; material: stool | place: China | collected 2015...
GTAAGACATGTAAAGCGGGTGACCGAAGCAGGCATCGATGCCATATTTATGGAAGAACCCGAATTCTGGGCTCGTGCAGGCTATAGTGAAGCCTTCAAACGAGAATGGAAAAGCTATTATGGTTTTGACTGGAGACCACAACACGAGTCTCCCGAAAACACATACTTAGCCAATAAGCTAAAATATCAATTGTATTACAATGCACTCAAAGAAGTGTTTACATACGCTAAAGAATATGGTAAGAGTCGGGGAATAGATGTGAAGTGTTATGTGCCCACACACTCACTCGTTAATTATTCGCAATGGATGATAGTTAGCCCTGAAGCAAGTTTGGCGTCTCTTGATTGTGTAGACGGATATATAGCCCAAGTATGGACGGGTACGTCAAGAGAACCAAACTACTTTGATGGAAAAGTAAAAGAGAGAGTCTTCGAAACAGCGTTTCTCGAATATGGGTCTATGGAGTCGATGACTGCTCCCACAGGCAGAAAGATGTTCTTCCTCACCGATCCGATCGAAGACTGGCCGAGAGACTGGGCAGATTACAAAAAGAACTATCAGGCAACCTTTACGGCTCAATTGCTATACCCCAATATAGCAGATTATGAAATAATGCCTTGGCCCGAACGTATTTATGAAGGGCTTTACAGAACAAGTGCGAATAGTGACAAAAAGGAAAGAATACCAAGACACTATTCTACACAAATGCAAATAATGGTAAACTCGCTGAACAGCATGCCTTTGTCTGATAATAAGGTGACAGGCTCGGGGGGGGTAAGCGTGCTGATGGCCAACTCACTGATGTTTCAACGATTTCCCACACACGCAGGATATGAAGATCCTCAGTTGGCAAACTTCTACGGACAGACGTTGCCTTTCCTTAAACGAGGAGTACCTGTAAAAACAGCTCATATAGAAAACTTAGGCTATAAAGAAGCATTAGTCGATACGAAGGTATTGCTTATGTCTTATTCGAATATGAAGCCTTTGTCTCCCGAAGCTCATACATATATCGCTCAGTGGGTAAAAGCCGGAGGTGTGTTGGTTTATAGCGGGCTCGATAGTGATCCGTTTCAGACTGTGCAGGAATGGTGGAATACAGGAGGCAATAAATACACTGCTCCGTCTAACCATCTGTTTGAGCAGATGGATATATCTTCATCTCCCAAAGAAGGAGAGTACAGCTATGGCAAAGGAACTGTTTATATTATCAGGACCGATCCAAAAGACTTTGTTCTAAAAGCCGACAACAATAAGCAATTGCTCGATGTAGTGAAAAGAATGTACGAACAAAAGGCAAATGCAGGGAAGCTGCTCTTTAAGAATAATTTTTATCTCCAAAGAGGAGCGTATGATCTGGTTGCTGTGCTCGACGAAAGCGTGAGCAATGAGCCTTATATAATAAAAGGGAATTTCATTGACTTATTTGACCCCAAGCTACCTGTATACCAATCTAAGACTGTAAATCCGGGAGAACAAGCGTTCTTGCTGAATATAGACAGAGTGGCAAATAAACAACGTCCGCAGGTGCTTGCCGCTGCATGTCGGGTATACGAAGAAAAGGTAGGGAAGGGTTCTTATTCGTTTGTTGCAAAAAGTCCTATAAATACCACGAACGCATCTCGTGTTTTACTACCCCGAAAACCTGTGAGCGTATCGGTAAACGGTAAAGAAGAATTCTTGGCTAGCGCATGGGATCAGCAGACGAAGACTTATTTATTGGAATTTGAGAATAATCCTGAAGGAGTATCTGTTAATATTAAATGGTAAATTATATACAAAACAAAAAGAAAATCGCATGAAGAGCATTGTGTTATATCTTCTTCCGCTGTTTGGCTTACTCGCCTGTAAAAGCAGTGGTGTGAAAGATTATGAAGTGGTTAAAAATGAATTAAGAGCCCCTGCGTACCCTTTGGTCACAATAGACCCATACACCAGTGCGTGGTCTATGACAGACAATCTGTACGATGGAGCTGTAAAGCACTGGACAGGAAAAGACTTTCCGCTTATAGGAGCCATAAAGGTGGATGGCGTTGCCTATCGTTTTATGGGTACTGAAGATGTAGAGTTGGATCCGCTTGTACCAACATCGGAGCAAGGCGAATGGTATGGCAGCTATACGACTACGCAGCCGGCAGCAAACTGGAAGGATAATAATTTCAACGATTCGTCTTGGAAAAAAGATAAAGGTGCATTCGGTACAAAGATAAATGAGCCTACAGCTAAAACAGATTGGACAACCGAAAATATCTGGGTCAGAAGACACATCGTTTTAGATGAGGATGTACAAGGAAAACAAATCTATTTGGAGTTTTCGAACGATGACGATGCCGTTTTCTACATCAATGGTATTGAAGTCCATAATACAGGTTCGACATGCAACAAAAATGCAATGATTAAATTGTCGGCAGATGTTGTGAATGCACTAAAGAAAGGGGATAACCTGATTGCCGCTCATTGTAAGAACCCTGTGGGTAATGGACTGTTGGATTTTGGTTTGCTGGTACAGAAAGAGATGCATACAGCTCTCGAAAAAACTGCTGTGCAAAAATCTGTGGATGTGCAAGCCACGCAAACGAATTACACATTTGCTTGTGGCGAGGTTGATCTGAAATTGACTTTCTCTGCTCCTCTGTTTATGGATGATTTGAACCTACTGACTCGCCCTGTAAATTACATTACCTATCAGGTTGTGGCTAATGACGGAAAGGCTCATGATGTACAAATATACTTCGAAGCTTCTCCACGCTGGGCTCTTGACCAACCTTATCAGGAGTCGGTAAGCCAGAGCTTTGAAGACAACGGCCTGTTATTCCTTAAATCGGGAAGCAAGGAACAGAATATACTCGCTAAAAAAGGCGACGATCTGCGCATCGACTGGGGATATTTCTACCTCGTAGCCGAGAAAAAAAATGTATCGGTTAATATTGGAGAGAGTAATACTTTGAGAACTAATTTCGTCAACAACGTTCAGGACGGGCAAGCAACCACAGGAGAAAATGAAAAGTCGAAAATGTCTTTGACTCATAATCTGGGCTCTGTCGAAAGCTTTTCAGGAAAAGTAATGATTGGTTATGATGATATTTATTCGATACAATATTTTGGAGATAACCTTCGTCCATATTGGAATCAGGACGGCAACCAGACTATCGCAGGACAATTTCATGCGGCAAATAAAGAATACAACAAGCTGATAGAGAAATGCTATGCGTTTGACAAAGAACTAATCGATAAAGCATCTCTGGCGGGAGGAAAGAAATATGCGGAGCTTTGTGCTTTGGCATATCGTCAAGCTATTACAGCTCATAAATTGGTGAAAGCACCGAATGGTGATTTGCTATTCTTGTCGAAAGAAAACAACAGTAATGGCTCTATTGGTACAGTGGATGTAACATATCCGTCAGCACCGTTATTCTTGTATTACAATCCTGAACTGGCTAAAGGTCTATTGAACCATATATTCTATTATAGCGAAAGTGGTAAATGGACAAAACCGTTCCCTGCTCATGATGTTGGTACTTATCCATTGGCTAACGGACAAACCTACGGGGGGGACATGCCAATAGAAGAAGGAGGTAATATGCTCGCTCTTACAGCTGCTATCGCTGCTATGGAAGGCAACGCCAAATATGCGGAGAAACATTGGGATGTACTGACTACATGGACAGATTACCTTGTGGAATACGGTCTCGATCCTGAAAACCAGTTGTGTACAGACGACTTTGCCGGTCACTTTGCTCACAATGTGAATTTGTCGGTGAAGGCCATTATGGGTGTTGCTTCGTATGGCAAACTTGCAGATATGCTCGGGAAAAAAGATGTTGCCGAAAAGTACACTGCTAAGGCTAAGGAAATGGCACAGGAATGGATGAAGATGGCCGATGATGGAGATCATTATCGCCTTACATTCGACAAACCGGGAACATGGAGCCAGAAGTATAATTTGGTATGGAATAAGCTTTTAAAGATGAATATATTCCCTGACGAAGTGGCTCAGAAAGAAATCGCTTACTATTTAGGCAAACAAAACAAATACGGACTGCCTCTCGACAATCGTGAAACATATACCAAGACAGACTGGATAATATGGACTGCTACGCTTGCTGATGATAAAGCGACATTCGAGAAGTTTATCGACCCGCTGCATTTGTTTATGAACGAAACAGTAGACAGAATACCAATGTCGGACTGGGTATTTACAGATAAGCCAAACTACAGAGGATTTAAAGCCCGTTCGGTAGTCGGAGGCTATTATATCAAAATGCTGGAAGAAAAACTAAAAGGAAGTAAATAGGTTTTAGGCAACTATTTCATGGAAGGGGGTTCACAAATTATTTGTGAGCCTTCTTTTTTATTGGAGTTCATTATTATCAAGAGCCCTAAAAAATTATCTATATAAGAACAGAGGTTCAATAAAAAGGTGACAGAAATAAATGAGATAAAAAGTGTCACTTTTGTCACCTTTTTAGGGTTAAGATGCTGTTTTATAGGGTAATGTTGTTTTTGGGAATTGTCACCTTTTGTTCCTCACTGATCTTAGAAATATGATTATTAAATAAAAAGAAGTAAAGTATGGATACTAAATTATTTGTAATAACTTTTTTTCTATTTTGAATAAGGTCGTATTTTTGCACACTAACTAAAATTTAGTTACATAGTACATTAATAAAACTGATTCGATGAATTTTGTTGAAGAATTAAGATGGAGAGGTATGATCCATGAAATCATGCCGGGTACGGAAGAGCAACTGCAAAAAGAATTAACTTCGGGCTATGTGGGTATCGACCCTACAGCCGACTCATTGCACATCGGACACTTGGTGGGCGTAATGATTTTGAAGCATTTTCAACGTGCAGGACATCGCCCGATAGCTCTCATAGGAGGAGCTACAGGTATGATCGGTGACCCTTCTATGAAGTCAGCCGAACGTAACCTATTGGACGAAGCAACTCTCCGCCATAATCAGGAATCGTTGAAAAAGCAACTTGCTAAATTTCTCGATTTCGAGTCTGACAAACCCAATGCAGCCTTATTGGTAAATAACTATGACTGGATGAAAGATTTCTCTTTCCTGAACTTTATCCGCGACATAGGAAAGCATATCACAGTGAACTATATGATGTCTAAAGATTCTGTTAAGAAACGTCTTAACGGAGAGTCTTCGGAAGGAATGTCTTTTACTGAGTTCTCATACCAATTGATGCAAGGTTACGATTTTCTTCACTTATATCAGACATTAGGATGTCGTATTCAGATGGGAGGTTCCGATCAGTGGGGAAATATCACCACAGGGACAGAGCTTATTCGCCGTAAAGCGGGAGGAGAGGCTTTTGCTCTTGTTTGTCCTCTGATAACTAAAGCCGATGGTACTAAATTCGGTAAGACAGAATCGGGCAATGTATGGCTCGACAGAAGATATACATCTCCTTACAAATTTTATCAGTTTTGGTTGAATGTAAGCGATGAAGACGCAGAGAAATATATCAAGATATTTACTGCACTCGATAAAGAAGAGATAGAAGGCTTGGTTGTTGAGCAAAAAGCAGCGCCTCACCTCAGAGCATTGCAAAAGCGTCTTGCTAAAGAAATAACCATAATGGTTCACTCTGAAGAAGATTATAATCAGGCTGTGGAAGCTTCAAATATCCTATTTGGAAATGCTACAGCTGATGCTTTGAAGAAACTGGACGAGGAAACTTTCCTTCAGGTGTTTGAAGGCGTTCCAACGTTCGATATCTCGAAAGATGAGCTTTCGGCAGGAATCAAAGCTGTTGATCTGTTGACAGAGAAAGCTGCTGTTTTTCCTTCGAAGGGAGAAATGCGCAAGACTGTACAAGCCGGAGGTGTAATGATCAATAAAGAGAAGTTGGAAAACTTTGACGACGCTATTGATGCTTCGTCTCTTATAGCCGGAAAATATATAATAGCACAAAAAGGGAAGAAAAATTACTTCCTGTTGATCGCAAAATAAAATAATTATTACTTTTGTACTCGCAAAAGTAATATTGTCTCATGGTGTAATGGTAGCACTGCAGATTCTGGATCTGCCTGTCTAGGTTCGAATCCTAGTGAGACAACAAAACTAAAGAGGCTGTCCTTCATTTCTGGGGGACAGCCTCTTCCTCTTTTTAGAATAGCCTCATTTTATTAATCGACCTAGTGTGTACAAAATTAAAACCTTATAAATCAGTGATCGGTTTGTAATGAGGAACTAAGCTCTTCATTATAACCCAACCTATAAGATAGGCAAAAGCACATATACAGAATATAATAAAGTATCCTGCCGGCTTTCCTTCAAATCCCATAAATGTAAGCTGTACTTCGTCTGAGTAAACGAAGAGCTTTCCGGCAGACTTTTGCAAGATCATAGAGCTTATTCCTCCGGCCATACCGCCTATCCCCGTGATGGATGCAATAGCTCCTTTCGGGAACATATCTCCTATGGTAGAGAAAATATTAGCCGACCATGATTGATGTGCTGCACAGCCTATACCAATGGTTATGACAGGTAGCCAAGGCGAAATAGTACCCAGCGGTTGTGCAAACAATACAACCAGCGGGAAGAAAGCAAAGATAAGCATCGCTCTCATGCGTGCGGCGTATGGATTCATTCCTGTCCTGTTCATGATGATGGTTGGTAATTTCCCTCCCAAAACAGAAAGCATGGTGATTGCATATAGCGTAAATATCAATGCAATACCCAATCCTTCGGAGGTCTTTATTCCAAACTGTGTATTCAGATATGAAGGTGTCCAGAAGAGGAAGAACCACCATACCCCGTCAGTCATGAACTTGCCTGCGGCAAAAGCCCATGTCTGTTTGTATGAGAAGCACTTCCAAAAAGGTATCTTTTTCTCATCCTCTGCTTTACCGGTATCTAGAATGCCTTCTTCATTTCGGTCTTGTTCTATATATGTCAGCTCAGCTTCATTTACATGCTTGCTCTTTGCCGGTGCGTCATATATAAATATCCAAAACCCCATCCAAATAAAGCCTAATGCTCCAATTACGATAAAAGCCATTTCCCATCCCCAACACTTTGCCAGCAAAGGGATACTCAGAGGAGCGATTAATGCGCCAATAGATGCTCCGGCGTTAAAGATGCTGGTTGCATAAGCTCGGTCTTTCTTGGGGAAGTATTCGGCCGTTACCTTGATTGCAGCGGGGAAGTTACCCGCCTCGCCCAAGGCTAATATACAACGGGCTAGTAAGAAGCAATACATGCTGAAGGTGGCTATTACAACAGCAACATCGCCTGTAGCGGCAGCCAATTCTGCTGCACTATGCAGACCGACATGTGCTTCGGTTATCAGTCCGCAGACAGCATGAAGGCATGCTCCCACCGACCATACTCCGATAGCCCAGAGGAATCCTTTTTTGCTGCCCATCCAGTCTATAAAGCGACCTGCAAACAGCATACAGACCGCATATATAAAAGAAAACATGGAAGTGATTGTTCCGTAGTGGTTTTCATCCCAATGAAATTCAGGTTTTATAAATTCGTCCCAAGTAAGAGATAGTACTTGTCTGTCGAGATAATTGATCGTAGTAGCAAAGAAAAGCATCAGGCAGATGGTCCACCTGTAATTTGTCATTTTTGTTTTTCCGGTATTCATAAGGTGTTTTTATATTGTTTTTGCTTTAGCTATTATCTCAAGAGCCATCTTACACATTTGCGTTATTCTCCCCCAATCTTTTGCTGCGATAATCTCTTTCGGGAATAGGTTTGAACCCATACCGACACAAGTAACACCGGCTTTAAACCATTTCGTCAGATTTTCTTCAGTGGGTTCTACTCCGCCTGTCACCATAATATTCGACCAAGGCATCGGAGCTTTTAGATTCTTCACAAATGAAGGACCTCCCACATCGCCTGCCGGAAATATCTTTACTACTTCTGCACCCAACTCTTGTGCATAACCAACTTCGGATACCGATCCGCAACCGGGAATATATGCTACTTGCCTACGGTTGCACACTTTGAAGATGTCAGGGTTTAATAGTGGCCCTACTACAAAGTTGGCTCCAAGCTGTAAAAACAAAGAAGCTGTACCGGCATCGACAACCGATCCGATACCCATTATCATTTCGGGGCATTCTTTGGCTGCCCACTTATTCAGCTCTCCGAATATTTCATGAGCGAAATCGCCTCGATTGGTGAACTCGAATACTCTTACACCTCCTTCATAACAAGCTTTGAGTACCTGTTTGGAGGTTTCGAGGTCGTTATGATAAAAAACAGGAACCATTCCTGTCTCTGCCATTACCTGACAAGTTTTTATTCTTGAAAATCGTGCCATCTATAGTCGTTTTATTTTAGAATTAAAAGGTATTATATCAAAAAGCATGAACAAGCAAGCAGGTATGTTTTACATATATATATATCAATAAAAAACAATGGATCGAGTTATCATACCCGCTTGCTGTTCATATTTTAGTTATTTACTATTTTTCCCATTTTTATCTTGAAACTCGCCCCGAGCCGTCCCCTTTCATCAGGTTCTCTACTTCGGCTACCGTTACAAGGTTATAATCGGCATATATCGTATGTTTCAGACATGATGCCGCCACAGCGAAATCGAGTGCCTTCTGATCGTCAGCAGGGTAGGTGATAAGTCCGTAGATAAGCCCACCCATAAAAGAGTCTCCTCCGCCTACACGATCAACGATGTGTGTGATGTCATATCTTTTCGATTGATAAAGCTTATCGGAATACAAGCACCCCCCCCATGTATTATGGTTTGCATTAATCGATCCACGCAATGTGATAATCACTTTCTTAGCACGGGGGAAGCGTTTCTTCAACTGAGTGCATACCGACTCAAATTCTGCGGCATCCACATCTCCACCTGTATGTGCTACGTCGAAACCTTCGGGCTTGATACCGAAAACCTTTTCGGCATCTTCCTCGTTGCCTAAAATGATATCACAACCTTCAACCAAGGTCGGCATGATATCAGAAGCTGTTTTGCCATATTTCCAGAGATTTTTTCTGTAGTTGAGGTCTGTAGAAACAGTAATTCCTTTTTTGTTTGCTATTTTGATGGCTTCCAAGCACGCATCTGCTGCTCCTTGTGATAGAGCCGGGGTAATGCCTGTCCAGTGAAACCATTGGGCATCTTTAAACACTTCTTCCCAGTCTACCATTCCGGGCTTTATGTCTGCCATCGCAGAATTTGCCCTGTCGTAGATAACTTTCGAAGCACGGGCTACTGCGCCTGTCTCCAAATAATAAATGCCAACACGGTCACCACCTCGTATAATATTCTGAACACCTACATTGTACTTTCTCAGATCAGAGATGCACCATTCTGCAATATCATTCTCAGGTAGGCGGGTTACATAGTCGGTAGGAATACCATAGTTGGATAGTGATACGGCTACATTGGCTTCCCCGCCTCCAAATGTAGCATTCAGATTTGTAGACTGTATAAATCTTTGATATCCGGGAGCACTAAGGCGTAGCATGATTTCCCCGAATGTTACTACTTTTTTCATTGTCTTGATTCTAATAATATTCTAGCGTTTAGTTATATTTAATTGTCAATGGCTGTTTTAACCCTTCCGAGAAGGTTTGGATATATCTCTCGAAATCACTTAACGTAGGGAACCCAAATTCAGACCAACCGTAACCCGTATAATATGTTACCGGAATGTTGGGTTGTTGGGCTGTAATGCCTAGAACATGGGAGTGTTTTTCTTTTTTGTTTGTTAAAGGATTAATTACCTCATACGTGTCTATCTTGCTTTCTGTCATACCTTGAAGAAAAACAAGTCCTAGATATACGCCGGACGTTTTGGGGGTTGTTGGTTCGGCGTAAATAATATAGTTCTTTTCTAAAGAGCTGATGATTGAATCTCCTTTTTCTCGCTTAACAAAGCCGGCAGCTACAGGCATTGTTTCTTTGATGGTATATGCCTGAATAACTTTTGATAATTGAGAGCCTGCATCTAACGAGATTGTTCTGCTTTCGGCTACTGATTGTCCGTTTATATTCAGATTATTGTAAGTCAACTTGAATGTTGTGCGTAATGGACCATTATCAAGCAGTTCTTCCGATACAAAATTTTCGTTTAACCAAAGTTTGCTATCTACATACGGAGACATAGCACCTGCTCCAAGGCTGTAACCTGTCTTGTAATCATTGAGTCCTTCGCTCGGATCTTCTTGATAGGATATTGTTCCCGAAGCATCCTCTTTATACCATTTGTCTATGATAAGATTATTTGTGCGTTTGTACCAGATATTTATACCGTTCCCGGGACTATTCGTTTCCATACCGGCAGGATCATACATACGGAACGCCACACGGTCGTTTTCCCAAACGAAGCCATCTTTATGTCCCGAAAGAAGCCGTCCGAATGTTTTTGGTGTAAAGTGCTGAACCTCTCCCGTTTCTATCATAAAAGACTTTGACTCGTTTGCTTTTAGTTGTGGTTGAAAAATAATCTTACGATCGTATGTAACTTGCGAAGGTATAATTTCACCTTCGGTCGTTTTAATGACATAAACCAGACTATCTGATACCACAATCCTATCCTTGATGCTATCGATGGGTATTTCTACTAATTCTGTCATCCGATCAAAATCTGTCGGGTTTTCGATCGTGATTATAACATCCTTTTCGGAACAAGCTAATAAGAATATCGTAGATAATATTATGAGATATAATTTCTTCATTTCTATTGTTTTTTGAGTTTACAATTCTGCTTAAGGTTTAATATAACTTGTCAGTAGAGAAAGTGCCCATATCGCCATCAGTCCGATTTTATATTTTAAGATTGATCTTTAGAACTTAAAGAAGTTTTTAGCATTATAATACGATACGTTCTCAACCAATTTGCCCAGAAACGGCAATTCGGAATAGGGGAGTAATCCTTGTTCAACATCTGTTCCGATGAGGTTGCATAGTATACGACGGAAATACTCGTGACGAGGGTACGACAAAAAGCTTCGTGAATCAGTTAACATGCCTACAAAGCGGCTCAGTAGTCCAAGGTTTGATAGTGAATTTATTTGAGCTTCCATCCCCGCTTTTTGGTCGAGAAACCACCAGCCCGATCCGAACTGTATTTTTCCTGCAACAGAACCATCCTGAAAGTTGCCAATCATGGTTGCAATCATATCATTATCGCGCGGGTTTAGGTTGTATATGATTGTTTTAGTCAATTTGTTGTCAACGTCGAGTCTGTCAAGAAACTTCGACAATGCTTTAGCTACTGTAAAATCGCCGATGGAGTCGAAGCCTGTATCTGCTCCCACTTGCTTAAACAGGCGAGTATTATTGTTTCGGATGACACCGTAATGAAATTGCTGAGTCCAGCCTTTTTCCCAATCCATGATTGCCCCTTCTACGAGTATGGCAGATTTGAATTTAATGATCTCTTCACGTGACAGCTCTTTGCCTCCATATACCTTGTTGAAAATGGTGTCTATTTCACTCTGAGTATAGTCTTCTGCATAAAATTCTTCCATACCATGATCGGATAGCTTGCAGCCTACACCGGCAAAGAAGTCGTGACGTTTGCGAAGAGCAGTAATCAGGTCGGTGAAGTTACTGATTGATATGCCCGAAACTTCAGATAGCTTCTCTACATAGGTGCGAAATACATGAGGTACTTCTACCGCCATTACTTTATCGGGACGCCAAGTAGGGAGTACTTTTATAGAGAAGCCCTCATTCTTTAGGGCTACATGATACTCCAATGAATCTACAGGATCATCTGTGGTGCAAACAGCCTCAACGTTGTAATGCTTCATCAATCCCCGAGCTGAGAATTCGGGCGTGCGGAGTTTTGCTGTGCATTCATCATATATTTCTTTTGCTGTTTCGGGCTTTAATAATTTGGTAACCCCAAAGGCAGTCTTTAATTCCAGATGCGTCCAGTGATATAGCGGGTTACGCATGGTGTAGGGCACTGTTTCTGCCCATTTCTCAAACTTTTCCCAATCGCTGGTATCTTTTCCTGTACAAAACCTTTCGTTAATGCCGTTGGTGCGCATTGCACGCCATTTGTAATGATCTCCACTTAACCAGATTTCCCCCAAATTGTCGAACTGATAATTTTCTGCAATCATTTTAGGATCGAGGTGACAATGGTAGTCTATGATAGGCAAAGATTTAGCATGCTCGTGATATAACTGTTGAGCTGTTTCATTTTGCAATACGAAATTGTCATCTAGAAAGTGTTTCATGAGCTTTATGGTTTTATTTTCTTCAATCAGATTCGTCTGTTAACTTGCTTTATGTGCTGTGTGCGCACACACAAACCATTGCAAATATAGCGATTAATGGTAATTAAACAATATGTGTGCGCACACATTATTTGTCTTATGTATGATAAGTTGCAATATAATAAATTGTTATGAGGTTTTTAAGAGCTAAAAAATGTTTTAAAACATTTATGTTGTATATGTAACTTATAAGGGCAAGTCATAAATTAAGAGATACCCTCTTGATATTCGATTCTAAAATAGATTGACGGATTTATATAAATTTATAGACTAGCAAAAATTCCTAATTCTCCAAAAATCATCTGCTATAAATTGATTGTATGATAAGAGTCTCAGTAGATATTTATACAAACTCATATAAAGAATTTAACGAAGTATTGAAGAAAAACAACGAATCCATAGAACCTAGACCGAATTTAAACGAGCCGTAAGTTTGCTATAGAAAAATATATAATTTATATTTGATTACAAATAATATTGACTCATGTGTCTTTATATATAAGTAACATATAATCTAATTAAGAAAAACACAAAAGTCTGATTCTGATCAACTAAAGTAATCGTAATAAGACTATAAATTTGATTGAGGATGTCTCAGAATGTATTTACACAAATAACATCTGCTGAATTTGGAAAGTTATTTGAACAGTATAAGCCACAATTTGTGATGCTTGCTCGCTCCTATGTCCGAGATGCTATGGTTGCAGAAGATTTAGTTATGGATAGCTTCATATCTTTTTGGGAAAATAGAAATAAAACGGAAATAGTTCAGAATATACCTTCATACATCTTGATTTCTATCAAACATCGGTGTTTAAATTGGTTACGAGATCAAAGTATACATCTAAAGGTACAAGAAGATATTCATTCTACAGCTTTACGTGTCATATCATCACGTATAGCAACTATTGAGACAAACGACCCAAAGGGTCTTTATGCGGAGGAAATAAGTACTATTATAAAACGAGAATTGGCTAATATGCCTTCAAAAACACGCAAAATATTTCTAGCTAATCGTTTTGAAAATATGACTTATAAAGAAATAGGAGAAAAATTTGGCTTATCTTTTAATCAGGTAAACTTTGAAATTAGAAAAGCAACCCAGATACTTCGGTTGTCTCTAAAGGATTATCTTCCATTACTTATTACATTGGCTATTAGGAAGTTTTTTCTATAAAATCTTTGTAAAATATAAAAATCTCATTTTTCGATTGCAAATAGTTATTGCTCATGTGTCTTTATATAGTAGAGAGGAGAAGATCTCTTTAAAAAATAAAAATTATATATACATTATTGCAAACAGTCAGCTATTAAGTGTCTTTATTATAGTATGGAAAAAGAATTACTTATAAAGTTTTTAAAATGTGAAACAACACCGGAGGAAGAAAGGCTTTTGGTTGATTGGCTCGAATCGGACCCCGAACATCGCAAAGAGTTAGATTCCATGCAATTGATAATGGAGGGTATGGCTTTGTGCGCACCTGATTTAGAAAAAATGACTTCAGACAAAACTTCACCTCAGGTTTCACTATTTACAAGACTTGCAAAAATATCAGTAGCTGCTTCTATAGCAATAATTCTTGCAGCAGGAATAGGATATAATTACATTTCAAATAAAATAGATAATCTGTCTAACCAAAAAACAATGATAGATGTTCCCGAAGGGCAACGAGTACAAATTACATTGGGTGATGGGACAGAGGTTTGGCTTAATTCGAGTGCAAAGTTGGAATATCCTTCTGTCTTTTCAGGAAACCAACGGCTTGTAAAATTATCCGGTGAAGCAATGTTTAATGTTAAACATGATGAAAAACATCCCTTTATAGTAGAAACATACGCTTGTAATATTGAGGTGCTTGGTACAAAATTTAATATCAATGCAGATGAATCATTAAAAAGCTTTTCGGTGGCATTAATGTCTGGGTCAATAAAATTAACAAATAAACTGATCCAAGAGAATCCCATCATAATGAAAGTCAATGAAGTAGTTACACTTAAAGACGGGTATTTACATCTGAAAAATATAGAAAATCACGATGAGTATCTTTGGACTGAAGGAATTATAAGCATCCATGATATATCTTTCGTAGAGCTTATGGCCAAGTTTGAGCAAATTTTTAATGTTCAAATAGAAATACGAAGTAAAAATATCCCTACCATTAGTTATAATCGAGGAAAAATACGTGTTTCTGATGGAATCGATCATGCTTTGAAAATATTGCAATTATCATCAGAATTTACTTATAAAAAAGATCCGGAGACAGGAGTAATAACAATTTTATAAATAAAACCTTAAATATGCCTATGAAATAAAAAAAAGTAAACAATCACTCTCCTGCCATTTACATAATAATAACCTGCCAATGCTGTAACATTGACAGGCCGTAAATCGCAGTTAATTAACTTTAAAGTTCTAACTACTAATGATTCTTATTTCACAAAGTTATGGATAAAAAAAGTATTCAGCAAAAAAAATGGTTCTTTACCACGATGTTAGCCATTTGTTTTTTTCTGATCAATAATCAACCTATTCTTGCACAAAGTATCCGTGTGACTATAAATATGCAAAATGTCTCGATGGAAAGTGTAATGAATGAAATCGAAAAACAAACCAAGTACCTCTTTATATCAGATAAAGAAGTAAATATTAAGCAAAATGTAAGTGTTAACGCACAAAACAAACCTCTCAGTGACGTGTTGGCGCAAATGGTAAAAGGAACAGACATTACTTATAAAATAAGTAATTCTAATATCCTTCTTTTTAAGCAAGTTGACTCTGTCAGTAAAGTTGAAACACTGTCGGGGATTGTATATGACCAGAATGGAGAAATCGTTATCGGAGCCTCTGTCGCAATAGAAGGTACCACAAATGGAACTTTGACAGACATAGATGGAGCTTTCTCCTTAAAGGCATCAATCTCTAAGAATACATCTCTGCAAGTTTCTTGTGTAGGTTATGAATCTAGTATAATATCGGTCGGGAATAAAACACAGTTTAGCATTACACTCAAGGAAAAGGATAATGTTTTGGATGCTGTAGTCGTCACAGCTTTGGGCATCAAACGCTCCGAGAAGGCATTGAGTTACAACGTAACACAGATAGATGCCGAGTCTGCTCTCAGTGTGAAAAGTTCCAATTTTATCAACTCTCTGACTGGTAAAGTTGCAGGTTTGAATATCAATGCATCCTCTTCGGGGATTGGTGGAGCCAGTAAAGTCGTGATGCGAGGTTCTAGAGGAATTGAGCAATCGAGTAACGCTCTTTATGTAATAGATGGTATTCCGATGTACAATCTCAGTGCGACAGGAGGAAGCGAAGAATTTCAATCGCAAGGATCGAGTGAAGCCATCGCCGATATCAATCCCGAAGACATTGAATCGATGTCTGTTCTGTCAGGTGCCGCCGCAGCCGCTCTTTACGGTAGCAACGCTTCAAATGGAGCTATTCTTATTACAACAAAAAAAGGACATGTAGGACGTACTACAGTTACTGTTTCAAGTAACACTGAGATGCTGAATCCTTTTGTCATGCATAAGTTCCAGGATAGGTACGGAACATCTGGGACAGAGGCTAGTTGGGGTTCGCGTCTTAATGCCGGCAATTATTACGGATACAACCCAAAAGATGATTATTTCCAAACAGGCCTTATCGGAACCGAAACAGTTACGCTGTCGACCGGATCTCAGAAAAATCAAACTTACCTGTCCGTTGCTGCTTTAAATTCACGGGGGATAGTACCTAATAATAAATACAACCGTTACAATTTCACCTTCCGTAATACCACATCTTTCTTAGATGATAAAATGAAACTTGATGTAGGTATGCAGTATGTTATACAAAAAGACCATAATATGGTGAATCAGGGAGTATATGCCAATCCGATCGCGTCTGCTTATTTGTTCCCGCGAGGAAATGACTGGGAAGAATATAAGATGTTCGAACGTTTCGATCCTACACGTAACTTATACACTCAGTACTGGCCACAAGGCGGAGGGTCGTTTCGTTTACAAAACCCATATTGGATCAATTACCGCAATTTACGCGAAAACGATAAAGACCGCTACATGCTCAGCACCGCATTGTCTTACGATATTCTAAGCTGGCTGAATGTTTCAGGAAGAGTTCGAGTCGATAACTCTACGAATACTTATAAACAGAAATACTATGCCAGTACCGAACCTGTTATTGCCGAAGGCTCACAAAACGGTTACTACGGAGTAGCCAATACGGGAGACAAGCAAACATATGCAGATATTCTGATGAATATTAATAAATACTTTGGCGAAGACTGGGCATTAACGTCCAACATTGGAGCTTCTTACTCAGATAATCGGTCTGATGCTCTCTCTGTTTCGGGACCTATACCCGCAGATGGGCTTGCTAATTATTTCACTATCGCCCAATTGGATAAAGCGACAACTAAAAGGAGGGAAAATGGCTACCGTGAACAAACCCAATCCGTTTTTGCTTCAGCCGAAGTGGGCTATAAAAATTCCTATTACCTGACGCTCACAGGGCGTAACGATTGGCCTTCGCAACTTGCCGGTCCTCGTTCTGCAACGAAATCGTTTTTTTATCCGTCTATAGGAGGCTCAGTTATTTTTTCTGAACTTTTAACCTTGCCTCAAGATATATCCTTTCTGAAATTACGCAGTTCGTGGGCATCTGTAGGTCTTCCGTTTAGTCGTTTCCTAGCTAGTCCTACTTTCTCGTGGGATGACTCTAAAGGAGGCTTTACTTCGCAGTCAGCTTACCCGTTGTATAACCTGAAACCGGAACGGACTAACTCATGGGAAATAGGTCTTACCACATACTTCTTTAAGAATTTCAACCTGGATGTTTCATACTATAATACAAAAACCTATAACCAGACGATGAATGCTAATTTATCTCCTACAGGTGGTTATAGCACATTTTATGCGCAAACAGGCGATGTGAGCAATCATGGTATAGAACTATCTCTTGGCTACAAAAACACATGGAATAAATTTACGTGGAGTTCTAACTATACTTTTAGTGCCAACAAAAACAACATTAATAATCTGATAGATGGATACATACATCCGTTGACCGGAGAAAAAATCACAAAAGAAGAGATGAATGTAGGCGGTTTATCAAAAGCCCGATTCATTTTAAAGAAAGGAGGCTCGTTAGGAGACTTGTATTCTATGGCCGACTTGCTGCGCGATTCAAACAATAATATTTATGTAGATGCAAGTGGAGCTGTAAAGGTCAACGATTTGACTGAGGGTATCTATCTGGGGTCAGTATTTCCAAAATCAAACATGGCATGGAGGAATGACTTCCTGTTTGGGAATTACGAATTAAGCTTCCTTGTTTCAGCGCGCTTTGGCGGCGTCGTTTATTCAGCAACACAGGCTGTTCTCGACTCTTATGGCGTATCTCAAGCAACAGGAAATGCCCGCGACAACGGGGGCGTCGTTATCAACGGCAACGATATGCTCGATGCACAGCAATGGTATACAGCAATTGGAGCCGACAGTGGTATCCCTTTGTTCTATACTTATAGTGCAACAAATATACGTTTACAGGAAGCTTCTTTTAGCTATACGATCCCTCGATCAAAGATTAATAATATTGCAGACGTCACTCTTTCACTGGTAGGACGTAACCTCTTTATGTTTTACTGCAAGGCTCCTTTCGACCCTGAGGCTGTTGCCACTACAGGTAATTACTATCAAGGTGTTGACTATTTTATGATGCCAAGCTTGCGCAGCATAGGCTTCAATGTAAAACTTAAATTCTAAAACTCAGATAGTATGGAATTACATAAAACTATAGCAAAGTTTATCGCGATCGGCGCAATTCTTTTTGGAGTGGCCGCTTGTACATCGAACTTCGAAGATTACAATAAAAATCCTTACGAACCGGATGCTGATGATATGATGGCAGATGGGTATTTAGTCAGAGCCCTTGTGTTAAATATGCAGGATGTGATGATGCCCGAAAACGAAAATTTCTCTCAGTATGTAGATTGTCTAATGCCGGGTGGGTTTTCTGGATATATAGCCGATTCTAACCTAGGAACCGGTTGGTCGGGGCGTTTTGCTACTTATAATCCATCCGAAAACTGGTCAAGAGTTCCTTTTGGCGACTTCTATGAAAAGTTTTATCCGGATTACTTTCAATTGGTAAACCAGAGCAAAGATGAACTTTTTCTTTCACTGGCTGAACTGTATCGTATTGCTGTCATGCTTCGTGTAACTGACACTTACGGACCGATACCTTACACAAAAGTGGGAGTTGACAATGCGATTAAGTCTCCTTACGATTCGCAAAAAGACGTATATATGAGAATGTTTGAAGATCTGGATAATATCATCGAAGTTCTCACTAAACTATCCACCCAAAAATTCAATGCGGGAGCAGATCGCATCTTTAGCGGTAATATTGCCTCGTGGGCAAAGTTTGCGAATTCACTTAAACTTCGTATGGCTATGCGTATAGTATATGCCGATGAAACGTTGGCAAAAACAAAAGCGGAAGAAGCTGTAAATTCTCAAATGGGTGTAATGACAGCATCTACTGACGGAGCTTTCCGTAAAGTAGCAGATCATAACCCATGGGAACGCTTCATGCCTAACTGGTCTGATGCCCGTATTTCAGCCGATTTGGTCTGTTATATGAATGGGTTTAACGACCCTCGCCGTCCGATATATTATAACAAATCAACCTTTGCGGCCACTTCTAACGGAGGTTATACTGATGCGGAAGATTATGTTGGCTTACGCCGTGGAATCAGGCAGGGAGAATTTAACTCTTGGTCTCATGGTTATTCTTGCATGAATGTAACCACTGAAGATGATATTCTCGTTTTTCCGGCCTCTGAAGCTACATTCTTACGGGCAGAAGGTGCTCTTCGCGGATGGAACATGGGAGGTACTGCTCAAGCCCTTTACGAGGAAGGTATCCGCATGTCATTTGCTGAACGAAATGCAACAGGAGTTGATGCTTATATTGCCAATGCTACCGGAAAAGTAACAGCCTATAAGGATCCGCTAGCCAGAAAATCCGGGCAAATCTATGATTATTCGGCATCTATTGTATCTGATGTGACTGTTGCATGGAATGAGTCTTTCGATTTTGAGACAAAATTAGAGCAAATAATTACTCAAAAGTGGATCGCTATATTTCCTAATTGTATGGAAGCTTGGTCCGAATACCGCCGTACCGGATATCCTAAGTTAATGCCGATGGCAGCCAACCTGAGCGGAGGAGTCGTCAATGATACTGAGGGGATAGCTCGTCTGACTTATCCGACCAATGAATATCGTGAGAACGGGGAAAATGTAGCAGCAGCAGTGAATTTGCTGATAAAGGAATCGAGCAACAAAAAAGGAGATTCTATGGCTACACGTGTTTGGTGGGATTGCAAACCTGGTAAATAATCCGTTTTAATGAAGAATAACTATGAAAAAATATAATAAAAATAATATTTATCTAATGCTCTTTTCCTTGCTGGCAGTCATCCTGATGGTGTCTTGCGATGATTGGAAAGAGGTAGAAACCATTGATCTCGACAAGGCGGATATATCAAAAGATAATCCGGAACTTTATGCCAAATATCTAGAAAACTTGCACGAGTATAAAAAATCAAATCACGTTTTGGTATATGCATGGGTTGACAATAGCGAAAAGAATCCATACTCTAGAGCACATCACATCACTGATCTTCCCGACAGCGTAGACATAATAGGACTGATACATCCCGACAAGCTTGCTAACTGGGAGTTGGAAGATATAAGCAAAGTGCGTAGCGAGAAGGCAACGAAGGTTATTTACACAATAGACTTTGAGGCAATCAAAGCCGCATTTAATGCCAAACTTGAGATGGCCACCGAAGAGGAACCTGTTGCATTGGAATTTCTGGACTTTTTGACCGACTCTTTGGAGTATTCACTTAGTCTAGTACAAAAGTACAACTACGACGGTATTTGTATCGGTTATGCCGGGAAATCACGACTCCATATGCGTCCCAATGAGTTGAATCAATATATCGAAAATGAAACAGCTTTCATTAATATTATGAGAGATTGGAAGAAACGCAATCCGGAGAAAATAATAACATACGAGGGAAAGCCTCAAAATCTCATAGATACCTCGTTGCTTGATGATTGTTTATCTATTCTTATTTCAGGAAAAACGGCAAAAGCGAAGGATGAATTAACTTATACTTTACTCCTTGCCAACATAGATAATATTCCGAAAGATCGTTTCGGAATGGTGGTAATGGCTATTGACCTGAATGATCCGAACAAGAGTATTGGATATTTCGCCAACGGTACAGTGACGATGGAAGGTCTTGCCGATTGGGCTCCCGTTGTACATGGCGAAATAAAAGTAAATGCCGTGGGAGTTTACAATGCTTCTACCGATTATCATACTACTGTAAAGGATTATTACTATCTAAGAAAAATTATTTCGAGTGTTAATCCATCCGTCAAATAAAAGAAGAAATGATTATGAAAAACAAATTCAATAATTTAATACTTTCATTTTTTGTAACGTTCTTGGCTGTTGGAACATTGACATCCTGCGGAGACGATGCGGAAAATTATGACAATAAAGCTTTCACTACTTCAGAGAAAGTCGGCTCTATACTATTGATGGGAACTAATGAAACAGAAAGTAGAACTATTCAGACATCTGTTGCCAAACCCGAGGCGTCTGATATTATCGTGACCTATAAAGTCGATGCATCTTTAGTAAGCCAATATAATATGACATATGAAGGCAATGCTATTATTCTTCCCAATGAATATTATGAACTTACGGATGCTGTATCTACAATTGCAGCCGGCACAGTGAAAGGTAATGATGTGGAAATAAATTTCAAAAATCTTTCCGGCTTAGATCGCGATCTAGTTTACGTATTGCCTATAACCGTGGCTAATTCAAATATTGAATTTCTGAGAAGTGCTCGTAATACTTACTTTGTAATTAAAGGTGCTGCCCTGATTAATACAGTAGCTGATATTACGGAAAACTATCTTTCGCTACAGAATCCGGGAACTTCTACGTTGAATGATATGAAAGAGGTATCCATAGAAGCATTGTTGTATGTAAATAAATTCGGCAAGCTTATTAGTACAGTAATGGGTATCGAAGGTAACTTCCTATTTCGTATTGGTGATGCCGGTGTTCCTGACAATCAACTTCAGCTCGCTACTTCCAATGGAAATCTCACAGATGCAGCCTGGCAGATACCGACTAACGCATGGGTGCATCTTGCTGCAACTTACAACTCTGCCGACGGTGCTGTGAATGTTTACATCAATGGCGTTAAAAAAGGAGATACTAAAACAACAAATTATCGTAACAGTGTCAACTGGGCTACTTCCAGCTTCTATGTAGGCAAATCATACGATGACAATCGTTATATCGAAGGCACTATATCCGAATGTCGTGTTTGGAACCGTGTGCTCACAGCAGAAGAGATCCAAGGGAAAGATCATTTTTATGTAGTAGCACCTAAAAGTCCGGGATTGGCAGCATACTGGAAGTTTAACGAAGGAAGTGGACAGGTAATAGCCGACCACACAGGTAATGGTAATACTATAGTTGCAAACAAAACAATTACATGGATACCTGTCTCGTTACCCAAATAACAGTCTTATAACTTTTAAGAAAAGAAACTATGAAATATTTAAAATCTAAATATAGGATTGCAGCCTTTATAATAGCAGGTATTATGCTTACAGCCTGCTCGGAGGATATTAATGTAGGAACTTTGGACGAAAACAAATATTCTACGGGAGATGGTTCTGTAATGGGCTACATTAGTGACAGCAAGGGGAAGCGAATGTTCTCGAATGTAGAATTCCGCGATGCAGGTGATATGTACCTACAACTAAAGACGACAGCAAAACTTGCTTCAGAAGGAACAGTGACAGTAAGTTATGATGAAACCGTACTTGCCGAATATAATAATACTTACGGTACTGCCTACGACGCATTTCCGCAGGCAAAAGTGACATTCGCAGATGGAGGAATAATCAAATTGAATAAAGGTTCCGAGCAATCGGCTGATATGAAAGTATCATACACATCTGAAGGGGATCTTTCTCCCAAGAAAAGCTATGTTATTCCATTGCGTATGAAAGTAACGTCAGGAGACTTTAAACTGGCAGAAGCCGATCAAACCCGGATGATATTCATAAAAGATCTGACAGGGCTTCCAGACTGTACAAAATACGTTGATGGAGCTCCAGGTGTTAAAGTATTCAGCTGTATGGAAATCAACGACACCAATCCTTTGAATAATCTTAGCTTTACTTTGGCCGGTAGCGGTAAACCCTTAGTAGATGCTTTAATTCTTTTTTCTGCTAACATCAACTATAACGAAGAAACCGGGCGGGTATATATTTTCAATAACGAAAATGTAAAAGCCATTCTTGATAATCGGGAGAAATATCTGAAACCATTACAAGATAGAGGTATAAAGATTATATTGGGGCTTTTGGGAAATCACGACCGATCAGGAGTGGCTAATATGAGTAAAGAAACAGCACAGGAGTTTGCCAAAGAAGTAAAAGCAATGTGTGATGCTTACCAATTGGATGGGATTTTTGTAGATGATGAATATTCAAAATACGAATATAGTAACATAACTCCCGGCTTTGTATATCCCGGCAAGGAGCCGGCAGCAAGATTGTGCTACGAGGTGAAAAAGATACAACCGGAACGATGGGTAGTTGCCTATTGCTACAGTACAACATACGGTTTGCCTTCTATTGATGGTATGAATTCAGGGGAATTTGTTGATTATGCATTACATGATTATGGTGGGTCTTCTGATTTATCCTCTTACTTTCCAGGAATGCCAAAAGCGAATATGGGGCTGTATTCACAAGAATTTGCTCAAGGGCGTATAGCAAGTGAGAATAACCTGAAAAAAATGCGCGACAACGGATATTTGTCACATATGATCTTTGC
>ENA-OWNX01000309-OWNX01000309.1-gut-metagenome-genome-assembly--contig:-NODE-309-length-23032-cov-3.526857_pt1 | contig 23032 bp, 24 predicted proteins | sample MGYA00248250_ERZ651778 | MGnify/ENA primary metagenome ERZ651778 (study PRJEB26908, sample SAMEA4031702) | gut metagenome | biome: gut; feature: normal infant; material: stool | place: China | collected 2015...
TCTATAAGCTAATAAATAAGATATCAGATACTGAAGTTGTAGACGGAGCTCGTGATTTTCGTCTTATGACGCGGCAGATGGTTGATTCTATATTGGAAATGGGCGAATACAACCGTTTTTCGAAAGGTATCTTCGGTTGGGTCGGATTCAAAACAAAATGGATTGCCTTTGAGAATGTGGAACGTGTGGCCGGAGAAACAAAGTGGTCATTTATCGGATTATTTTTGTATTCTCTGGAGGGGATAATTGCATTCTCTACCCGCCCGTTGATTATTGCATCCGTTTTTGGTATCCTTTTTTGTATAATAGCATTCATTATGATATGCTTTATTATCTTCAAAAAGATATTGTTCGGTGATCCGGTGCAAGGTTATGCATCTACTCTCTGTATCATTTTCTTTATAGGAGGAATCCAGTTATTTTGCCTTGGTATCTTGGGGCAATATTTATCAAAAACATATATGGAGGCAAAAAAACGGCCTATTTATATCGTAAGAGAGCGGGCTTAATTCCCTATTTTGCAATCTATAGTTGCCAAATTTGCATAATTTGGCGTTTTATTTTTTGTGTTTCTGAAATAAAAGATTAATTTTGCGCCGATTGTCAGGAAGGCTCTAACCGAGTCTGTGTCTCATGCCTGTAGCAAAACGCTATGAATATTATCAAAAACTAAAGACAATCGATAGAAAAGTCTTAATTTTAATATAAAAATATGAGTTCTTCCGCTCTTTTTTTAGTAGTTTTCTTAACTGGAATCACACTCGTTTGTGCCGGATTAGGTATGGCCTTACTGTTATCACCAAAATCTTTCAATCCTCAGAAAGGAGAACCATACGAATGTGGTATTCCTACGCATGGAACTTCCTGGATGCAGTTTAAGGTAGGTTATTATCTGTATGCAATTCTTTACTTAATGTTCGACGTTGAGGCTATATTCCTTTTCCCTTGGGCTACAGTTGTAAGGCAATTGGAAATACCCGGTCTGATTAGTATATTGTTTTTCGTAATAATATTGGGTCTGGGCTTAGCTTATGCCTGGAAGAAAGGAGCATTAAAATGGAAATAAAGAAAATATATATAAAAGGTATTCCTAACGAGGAGTTTAAGGACAATGAATACCTTGAGGATTATGTCAAAGAGCTCAACGAAGGCGGGGTTCCTGTTGTAGTAGGTAAGCTCGATGATTTGATCAACTGGGGACGCTCAAATTCAGTGTGGCCATTAGCTTTTGCTACAAGTTGTTGCGGTATTGAGTTTATGGCTTCAGCAGCAGCTCGTTACGATTTGGCTCGTTTTGGGATGGAGGTAACTCGCAATAGTCCGCGTCAGGCCGATACAATGGTGGTGGCCGGTACGATTGTGCACAAGATGGCTCCGCTATTGAAACGTGTATATGATCAGATGGCAGAACCTAAATATGTGATTGCGATGGGTAGTTGCGCTATTTCGGGAGGTCCATTTGTAGATTCATACCATGTTGTGAAAGGTATTGATGAAATAATTCCTGTAGATGTATATGTGCCGGGGTGCCCTCCGCGTCCGGAAGCTTTATTTTATGGTTTGATGCAATTGCAACGTAAGATAAAAGTAGAACGTTTTATGTTCCGTAAAGGACACAAGAACATCAAACGGGATAAATAAGAATAATAGAGAACTGAGATCCCTTACTTTTCCCAAAAAGACTAAGAAACAAAGAGACAATGGAAAATATCAAGAAGGTAATACTCGAAGCTGTACCTGAAGCGGTTATTGAAGATAAAACACCTTTAACTGTAACTGTAGAACCTAATAAACTTCGTCATTTAGTAAAAGCACTTCGCAACTATGCTGAAATGCCTTTCGATTATTTGGCAATGTTGACAGGAACTGATGAAGGAGAGATGCTGATGGTAACTTATTTGCTGTGTTCTTCAACAGATTTGTCGAAAGAAATAGCAGTAAAAACAGGAACAGCAGATCGCGTAAATCCATTATTGTATACAGTTACCGATATCTGGGAAACTGCACACTATAATGAGCGTGAAGTTTTTGCCATGCTGGGTATTCGCTTTATCAACAACCCTGATATGCGCCGTTTCTTTCTTAACTCAGATTGGGTTGGTTTCCCTTTGAGGAAAGATTATGATGCGAGTCCCGTAAAGAATCCCGTATCGATAGAAAGTAAGGATATTATAGATACTGCTCCGCGTATTGTAGAAATGCCTGATGGTAAGCTGAAAGAGGAGCGAGTTGATATTTTCGAAAAAGACGATTATATAATAAATATAGGACCACAGCATCCATCCACACACGGAGTAATGCATTTTCGTGTAGCATTGGAAGGTGAGATCGTGAAAAAGATCGATGTGCATAGTGGTTACATTCATCGCGGAATAGAGAAGCTGAGTGAGAAACTCACTTATCCGCAAATACTACACTTTACAGACCGCCTTGATTATCTTTCTGCCAACATAAACCGTCATGGATTGTGTATGTGTGTAGAAAAGGCTGCTCAGATAGAAGTTCCCCAAAGAGCTCAATATATACGTACTATCATGGATGAGTTGAATCGTATCGATTCTCACTTGGTTGCATGGGGTACGATGTGTATGGACTTGGGTTCTACTACAGCCTTTATATACGGTATGCGCGAAAGGGAAGATATCCTTAAGATATTTGAGAAAAACACAGGAGGTCGTCTGATTATTAACTACAATGTCCTTGGTGGTGTAATGTTTGATATACAGCCTGATTTCCAATCGGATGTAAAAGCATTTATACCTGTAATGCGTAAGGCTTTGGTTGAATATGATAAACTATTCACCGGAAACGTAATCGCGGTAGGCCGTATGAAAGGATTGGGACTTCTGTCGAAAGAAGACGCCATTTCGTATGCTGTTACCGGACCTGCAGGACGTGCATCGGGATTCTCTTGCGATATACGTAAACATATACCTTATGCGTTGTACGATAAGGTTGAATTTAATGAAGTTATCCGCGAAAATGGAGACTCTTTCGACCGATATCTGAATCGCCTTGACGAAATAGAGGAATCTTTAAAAATCATAGAACAACTAATCGATAATATACCTGACGGAGACTATCTGGCAAAAACAAAAGCGATAATAAAACTACCTGAAGGTGAATATTATCAGCGAGTAGAAGCCGGACGTGGAGAGTTTGGTATATATATAGAAAGCCGTGGAGATAAAACTCCTTATCGTCTCAAGTTCCGTTCGCCTTCTATGGCTGCTGTTTCGGCTATGCCATTGATCTGTGCGGATGAGAAGATATCAGACTTTATCGGTATCGGTGGATCTATGGACTATGTGATTCCGGATATCGACCGTTGATCAAGAGCGTTTTAGGGTTGCTAGAGCAGGGACAAAGTTTATTTGGATTTTGCCAGGTCACACCGGACGACTAATTAATTGAATATTTATTTTATCAATATAAGAAGATATATGTTGTTATTTGATTCTCAAGTAGTAGAAGTATCATATTGGCTTAGCCAGTTCGATGTATTTCTGACTAAGAATTTACCTACATGGGCGGTCTTGGCTATAGAGTTTGTATTGGTTGCCGTCGCATTGCTGACCTTGTACGCCGTATTAGCCTTGATCCTGATATATGTAGAACGTAAAATCACAGCTTTCTTTCAGGCTCGTCTCGGTCCTAACCGTGTCGGTAAATATGGATTAGTTCAGAGTGTTGCCGATATGGTAAAAATCCTTATCAAGGAAATTATCCATGTAAGACAGTCGGACAGATTCCTGTTTTTTACAGCACCTTTCTTCATGATCATAGCATCTATGCTTACATTCGGAGCATTGCCTTTCGGTAAAGGATTACAAGCTGTAGATTTTAATATTGGAGTGTTTTATGTTGTTGCAGTGTCTTCACTCGGTATTATTGGGGTTTTGTTGGCCGGATGGTCTAGTAACAACAAGTACTCGATGATCGGTGCTATGCGAAGCGGTGCGCAATTTATAAGTTATGAATTGTCTGCAGGTTTCGCCCTGATGACTATGGTGGTGTTGTCGGGAACAATGAGCTTTTCTAAAATAATCGAAGGACAAACATATCTTCATCAATGGAATATAATTGCAGGACACGTTCCGGCACTTATTGCATTCATTATTTATCTGATTTCGGGACATGCTGAAACAAATCGTGGACCGTTTGACTTACCTGAAGCCGAGTCGGAGTTGACAGCCGGATATCATACCGAATATTCGGGACTACAGTTCGGTTTCTTCTATTTGGCAGAATATCTGAATATGTTTATCGTAGCCGGTATTGCCACTACAGTATTTTTGGGAGGATGGATGCCTATTCAGATTCAAGGATGGGATGCCTTTAATGAGGTTATGAATTACATACCATCATTCTTGTGGTTCTTCGGAAAAGCAGGATTCCTTATCTTCCTTAGCTTGTGGGTAAGATGGACATTCCCTCGTTTGCGTATCGACCAGTTGTTGAATCTGGAATGGAAATATTTACTGCCTATCAACCTCTTCAATATTTTGTTGATGGTAGTTCTTGTCGTATTTGGTTTGACTCTGAAATAATAAATTATAGTATAAGAAAATGAGTTCAGTTTCAGAATATTTTTCAGGATTATTTGGAGGTATTAAATCTCTTCTCACAGGGATGAGAATTACATGGGGTGAGCTGTGGACTAAGAAGATCACAGAGCAGTACCCTGAGAATAGAGCAACCCTTGTTATTCCCGATCGCTTTCGTGGAGAGTTGACTATGCCTCACGATGAAAACAATGAGCATGCTTGTACTGCTTGTGGTATTTGCCAAATGAATTGTCCGAATGGAACAATACAGGTAATATCGAGATCGATAGAAACAGAGGATGGCAAGAAAAAGCAAGTTCTTGACAAGTATATATACGACTTGGGATTATGTACATTTTGTAACCTGTGTGTGATTACTTGTCCGTCTGATGCTATCAAGTTTGCGAATACGTTCGAAAACTCACTGTTTACACGTAGCAAGCTGATAGAACAATTGAATAGGGATGGATCTAAACTTCGTGAAAAGAAGAAAGAACCAAAACCGGTAGTGGATAAGCCTGTGGCAAAAGCAGAAGTTGCTGTTGATAGTGCTGCTCCTGCACCTGCTCCATCAGCACCTGTTCAAGAGGTAAAAGAAGACAAAGAATAAACATATACGATAATCAATAGATTATGGCAGAACAAATTATATTTTACATTTTAGCAACAATCATTGTGTTTTCTACTATTATGGCAGTTACAACACAAAAGATTATTCGCTCGGCTACATTCCTGTTGTTTGTACTTCTTGGTACTGCGGGCTTGTACTTATTGTTGGATTATCATAAGTACAAGCCCGCAGATTGCTGTATATGGCGGAGGGGTGATGGTACTGTTTATATTCGCTATTTTGCTCACTCACGAGCCGGGAGTAGATGTTAAGTTCGAGAAGCCGGGCAGGATATTTATTTCTGCTTTAGCTGCATTGGCAGGTTTGGCTATTTGCGGACACATTATATTTTACAATGTCAACAAGTTTTATACCTACATCACGCAACAAGAATTGAATATGCAGGATATAGGTATGGGAATGATGGGAACAGACAAATATCAATATTTGCTGCCATTTGAAGCAATAAGTATATTGCTCCTTGCTTGTATCATTGGAGGAATCATGATTGCTAGAAAAAGATAAGAAAAAGAAAGATATAAGTTATGGGTGAGTTTATAACAAATTTTCTGTCCGGGCCGGTGCCAATCGAAGCATATCTGGTTGTGAGCACCATCATGTTTTTTGCAGGAGTATATGGCTTCCTGTCTCGTAAAAATATGTTGATGGTACTGATATCTGTTGAGTTGATGCTGAATGCTACCGATCTAAACTTTGTGGTGTTTAACCGCTATTTATATCCGGGACAGCTTGAAGGATTCTTCTTCACATTGTTTGCAATAGGTATTGCTGCGGCAGAAACAGCTATTGCTATAGCTATTATCATCAATATATACCGTAATGTGAAAAGTATATATGTGGATGAGAATATAACTAAAATGAAAAACTAAGCAGGGAAATAGTAATAAGATATGGAACATTTTGATTTTACATATTCGATACTGATAGTTGCTTTGCCGGCTATTATGTTTGTTATACTCGGACTGGGTGGAAAATACATGAAACCTGTTGTTGCCGGAATACTGGGGACAACTTCTCTGAGTGTAATGACAATACTATCCTACTTGACGGCATATCAATATTTCTTTGTTGTAGGTAAGGTAGACGGAGCCTATCAGGCGATTCATACAGCGGTAAGATGGCTTACATTTACCGATAAACTGCATATTGATTTGGGTGTTTATCTTGATCCTATTTCGGTAATGATGCTTGTTGTAATCACTACAGTATCATTGATGGTGCACGTTTACAGTTTAGGTTATATGAAAGGAGAAAAAGGCTTTCAACGTTATTATGCCTTCCTTTCATTGTTTAGTTTTGCCATGCTGGGACTGGTTGTTGCAACCAATATTTTCCAGATGTATATTTTCTGGGAGCTTGTGGGGGTATCGTCCTTCTTGCTTATCAGTTTCTATTATATCAAACCGTCTGCAGTGGCAGCTTCGAAGAAGGCATTCATTGTTACTCGTTTTGCCGACTTCTTCTTCCTTATCGGAATTTTATTGCTATCATATTTCTCAGGCTCATTCGATTTCACAGATATAACAGCTCAAGGTGCACCGTTTATTGCTACAATGCAAGGTTCATCTTTCTTAGGCTTGTCTATTATATCGTGGGCGATGCTACTTATATTTATGGGTGGAGCCGGAAAATCAGCGATGATGCCATTCCACATCTGGTTGCCGGATGCGATGGAGGGTCCGACACCTGCTTCGGCATTGATCCACGCCGCAACGATGGTTGTAGCTGGAGTGTTCCTTGTTGCACGTCTATTCCCTGTGTATGCGTTCGGAGCACCTGATATATTGCATTTTATTGGTTATGTAGGTGCAATAACCGCATTGTTTGCAGCTATTGTAGCTTGTACACAGACCGATATAAAACGTGTGTTGGCATTCTCTACCATATCTCAAATCGCATTTATGCTAACCTCTCTTGGTGTTTCCGAATATGGAGGACACGAAGGTTTAGGATATATGGCCGGTATGTTCCATTTGTTTACTCATGCATTCTTCAAAGCATTATTGTTCTTGTGTGCGGGTGCTATTATACATGCAGTTCATAGCAATGAGATGGACGATATGGGAGGACTCTGGAAAAAATTACCAATTACAGGTGTTGCCTTTGCTGTAGCTTTGTTTGCGATAGCAGGTATTCCTTTCTTCTCCGGATTTTATAGTAAAGATGAAATATTAGCTGCGGCATACGAACACAATAAGGTTATATACTTTATACTATCTTTCGCTGCCGGTCTTACAGCATTTTATATGACTCGCTTGTTCCTTCGTATATTCTTCTACGAAAAGAAACATTATCATCACGAGCCGCATGAGGCTGGTCCTGCAATGGCTATCCCGTTGATCATACTAGCCATTTTTGCATTCGGAGCAGGGTATGTACCTTTCAGTCAGTTTGTAACTTCAGACAGAATGCCATACGATGCGCATATTAATATGCAGGTGGCTATAACAAGCGTTGTGATTTCACTGATAGGAATGGGTATTGCATTTAAACTATACTATAAGAAAAATGAAATACCGGATAAAATTTCAACAAGTATCAGTACGTTGTATACATGGGCTTTGCATAAGTTCTATTTCGACGAATTGTGGTTGTTTGTAACCCGTAGCATTATATTCAAGCGTATATCTAAGCCTATTGCATGGTTTGACCGTAATATTGTAGATGCCTTTATGGACTCTTTGGCATACGTGACTCAGGCTGCTGCCCGTTCTATTAGAGGACTACAATCGGGCTATATTCAGCAGTACGCATTGGCATACTTGTTGGGAGCGTTGATTTTGGTTGTGGGTTTTGCCGGATGGCTGATATGTTTTATTTGTAAGTAAGATATAGATTAAAATATAAAACAATGAATATTCTTTCATTATTTGTTCTTGTACCTGTCTTGATGTTGTTAGCATTTATACCATGCCGCAACATTAAACAAATCCGTACCGTAGCGGTAATCGGTGCAGCCATTGAAATGGCGTTGGCTGTTGCTTTGCTTTTTATGTTCTATGCAGAACGCAGTGCCGGCAATACAGCCGAGATGTTGTTTACTTATGATAAGGTTTGGTTTGCGGCGTTGAATATCCATTATGCTATCGGTGTTGATGGTATTTCGGTATTAATGCTTTTACTTACCGCTGTTATTATATTCACCGGAACATTTGCATCATGGAATATGAATCCGCTGCCTAAAGATTTCTTTATGTGGTTGACCTTACTTTCGGTGGGGGTATATGGATTCTTTATCTCATTGGATATGTTCACCATGTTCTTCTTCTATGAGATTGCTCTGATTCCGATGTATCTGCTTATTGGACTTTGGGGAACAGGACGAAAAGAATATTCGGCAATGAAACTTACCCTCATGCTGATGGGAGGCTCTGCTTTCCTTGCAGTTGGTATATTCGGTATATACTTCAACTCTTCAGCAACGGGAGATTATACATTTAATATGCTTGAGGTAGCTGCAAACAATGCAATACCTGTAGCTGCTCAATATTGGATATTTCCACTTACATTCTTAGGATTTGGAGTATTAGGCGCTCTTTTCCCATTCCATACATGGTCTCCTGATGGTCACGCATCGGCGCCTACAGCGGTGTCTATGCTTCATGCCGGAGTATTGATGAAACTAGGGGGATACGGATGTTTCCGCATCGCAATGCGCCTGATGCCGGAAGCGGCTCACGAGCTTTCATGGATATTCATTATACTAACAGGTATCAGCGTTATCTACGGAGCATTGGGAGCTATTTCTCAGACTGACTTGAAATATATCAATGCATATTCTTCGGTGAGTCACTGCGGACTGGTATTGTTTGCAATATTGATGATGAATCAAACTGCGATGACAGGCGCTGTGATGCAGATGCTTTCACACGGATTGATGACAGCCCTATTCTTTGCTCTGATAGGAATGATATATGGTCGTACTCATACACGTGATATAAGACAGATGGGAGGGCTCATGAAAATCATGCCATTCCTTAGCGTGTGTTATGTTATTGCCGGTATGGCTTCTTTGGGACTTCCGGGATTGAGTGGATTCGTAGCAGAGATGACAATCTTTGTAGGTTCATTCCAGCATAGCGATCTTTTCCATCGTATTTTCACGATTGTTGCCGTTTCTTCAATTGTTGCGACAGCAGTTTATATATTGAAAGTAGTTGGCAAAATTTTATATGGACCAGTACAAGATCCTCACCACTTGGAGCTGACAGATGCAGTATGGCATGAAAAGGTAGCTACAGTAGGGCTGATTGTTTGTGTTGCCGGAATGGGATTGTTTCCGAGTTGGATTTCCGATCTTATCAGTGCAAGTTTGGCATATATAAAATAAGTAAGGATAAATAGTAAACATTGTAATTTTAAGATATAAAGATGGATTTAAGTAATTATTTGTTGATGAAGCATGAACTATCACTGATTGTGGTATTTCTCTTACTCATTTGTTATGATTTGTTTGCTTCAGACAACGCTAAGAAATATTATTTTCCGGTAGCTTGTGGCATATTTCTTATACATACAGTTTTTTGTTTCTTTATCAAAGACGACGGAAGCTCTTTTGCCGGAATGTATGTTACAGGCCCTGCTTATCTTACGATAAAGAATATTCTTAATATAGGCGTCTTCCTTATTTTCTTGCAAGCAAACTCATGGCTTAAGAAACCCGATTCGATATTAAAACGAGGAGAGTTTTTTATGCTCACAACTCTTACTCTGATTGGGATGTACTTGATGATATCTTCAGGAAACTTCTTGTTATTCTACATCGGACTCGAAACAGCATCTCTGCCTATCGCAGCTTTAGTTGCTTTTAATAAATATAAAAAAGAATCGGCCGAAGCCGGAGCAAAATATATCTTTAATGCTATATTCTCTTCAGCGATCATGACATTCGGATTGTCTTTCCTATACGGAGCTTGCGGAACTCTTTATTATACAGATATAGCTGCAAACATCTACTCTACACCACTCGTGGTTATGGCAATGGTTTTTGTTATGAGTGGATTGTTCTTCAAGATATCTTTGGTTCCTTTCCATCTTTGGGCACCGGACACATATCAGGGAGCACCTACTAATGTGACTTTATATTTATCTACCATATCGAAAGGAGCGGCTGTATTTGCTCTTATGACTATCTTGTTTAAGGTATTCCCTGCATTACAGGATGTATGGCAAAATATAATATGGATTGTAATCCTTGTTACCATTACTGTTGGTAACTTGTTTGCTCTTCGTCAGAAAAACATGAAACGCTTCCTTGCCTTCTCATCTATTTCGCAGGCAGGATATATTATGCTGAGTGTATTTACCGGGACATCGGCAGGTATGGCAGCAACTATATTTTACGTATTTGTTTATGTCTTTTCCAACCTTGCAGCCTTTGGCGTTATCTCAGCAGTGGAAGATAAAACAGGAAAAGTGAATATGGACGACTATAACGGATTGTATTATTCAAATCCGAAATTAGCATTGGCTATGATGATCGCCATGTTCTCTCTTGGAGGAATTCCATTTGCCGCAGGATTTTTCAGTAAGCTGTTTGTCTTTATGGCAGCTATGGAACAAGGACACACTTTGTTGGTTTTCTTAGCGTTCCTCAATACTGTTATATCACTCTTCTACTATTTGTTGGTAGTGAAGGCAATGTTTATAAAAAAGGCAGATTCTCCTATCGAATCGCTAGATACAGATAAGTATATGAAAGCCTCTTTAGTAATATCAATGATCGGTATTTTTGCCGTAGGTGTAGTAAGTTACTTCTATGAGTATATAGCACACGTTAGCTTTGGTATATATTAAAGAATATTAAAGAATAAAAATAATTCGACAGAAGGCCTTATCTTTGGGACTTCTGTCGAATTTTATGTAATAATAAGGAATCAATATATATGAATTTATTCATTTTACTACAAGCAGCAAGCCCCGTGATCGAAATGGCAGATCAAGCTGCACAGACTGCACCTGAAGAAACTTATCTTAGTCTTGTCTTGAAAGGGGGATGGGTACTTCTACCTATATTTCTTCTATCGTTACTCTCCATTTATGTTATAATAAACAAGTGGCTTGTAATAAGCCGTCTGGGAAAGAAAGACTCTATTTGGCTGTCTCGCGTTATTGAGCTGGTGAATGAGGGTAAGATAGATAAGGCCTTGAAATTCTGTATAGAACGTCCTTATGCTTCGGCGAAAGTTATTGCAGCCGGATTGAAAGAATTTGAATTGAGCGAAAAAGAGATAGAAGAAGCAATGGAGGTTGAAGCACGCCAACAGGTAAATATCCTTGAAAGCCAAATGAACTGGCTGGGAATTACCGCTTCTATTGCACCTATGCTCGGATTTTTAGGAACAATATTTGGAGTTATAAAGATATTTTATGATATTGCACGAACAAATGATCTCGCTATTGATACTATCTCTACCGGATTGTATCAGAAAATGATATGTTCGGCAGCCGGTTTGTTGGTAGGTATTGTTGCATATTCAGGTTACTACATACTCAATGGACGTATTGATAAAGTAGTAGTAAATATAGATAAAGACTCAAACGAAGTGCTTAAAGCTATACGTGCATACAAGAGGGGAACAATAGTAGCGTAATATTTGTTTTGAGTAAAGACATTGAATAAAAATGAAGATAGAACGAAGAAAAACAAGAACAGCCGAGGTATATACTGCATCATTGAATGATATAATGTTCTTTTTATTATTATTCTTTCTTATTATATCCACGATGGTGACACCGGCTGCCATCAGAGTGCTACTTCCCAATGCCGCAACCTCGGAAAAGGTGGTGACAAAGAAAAATATAAACGTGATCATAACAAAAGATCTACGATATTACATTGATGACAAAGAACTACAGAAAAGTGAATTAGAGTCTGCACTGGGTTCAGTTCTGGCAAAAGAGAAGACTGACAACCCAAATGTAGAGATGAACGTTTTGCTACAAGCCGATAAGTCGTTGAGCTTACAGGATGTTGTAGATGTTATAGATATAGGAAATAAACTTCAGGTCAAGATGGTTCTTTTCACACAAAAACCTGAATGATTTATACTTAATAATCTTTATATTATAAAGTTAAAAAAAGAGGTGGTATAATTATTTTTATCACTGACAGATGCAACACTTCCACAAAAAATGCATCTTTAAAGTGAGGCTTAGCCAATATGAATGAACTGCAAATGATAGCAGGCTGTAAAGAACAAAAGCGAGACGCACAAAGAATGCTCTACGAAACGTATGCACGTAAGATGTATAGCATATGTCTCCGTTATAGTTCGGATCAGGATGCTGCGCAGGATCTTTTACAGGATGGCTTCATGAAAGTTTTTTCAAATATCGGTTCATATCAGGAAAGAGGTTCTTTTGAAGGATGGATGAAACGCGTATTTATAAACCTTGCTTTAGAAAACTTAAGAAAGAAAAAGTCGATATTTCATTCTTCTGAGGATATCCAAAATCTCCCGGAGGTCGTTGATGAATCAACAGAAGACGATCAAATGTACAGGATATCGGAAACGGAACTATTGAAAATGGTACAAGAATTGCCGAAAGGTTACTCTACTGTTTTTAATTTGTATGCTATAGAAGATTACTCCCATAAAGAAATTGCTGATATGCTTGGTATAAGTGAAGGAACTTCTCGCTCACAGTATGTGAGGGCCAGGCAAATATTGCAGGATAGGGTAAAAAAATATGTAAACGAGAGAGTGTAAAGATGATAGAAGATAAAGACAAAATAAAGGATCTATTCTCCTCAAAGTTGAAAGACTTTGAGCCGGAAGTGCCTGCATCCCTATGGGGTGGGTTAGATCAGCTTTTGTCTCAGCAGGCAGCACCTGCTGACCCATCTTCTGCGTCCAGCTCCTCTTCTTCTTCGGGTTCTTCTGTTGCAACAGCCTCTAAGGTCTCTCTAATAAAGACTGCATTGATAACAATAGGTGTTGCTGCGGCAGTTGTTACGGGTGTGCTGCTTATCCCAAAAGGGAGTAATTTGGTTGTACCCGAAGAGCCAAAAGTAGCTACAATAGAAGAAATTGTTCGGGATACAATCAAGCTTGATGATACAACGATCGTGATTCCTCCACGATCTGCTATAAGACCTATTATAGCAAGGGCCGAGCTACAACAGGAGAAGAAAGCAGTTGTTGATGTGCAGGTTTCAACTCCTTCACAGCAGCCGCAGAAAGAATCGGGTAAACCCGAAAAGAAAGAAGATGTGGCAAAAGAGAAGTCTTTGCGCAGTAGCGGGGATCATAAAGAAGTGAGATTGCTACCGAAGAAGAATTCGGGTTCAGGTCTTTCTGTCGGACTGTCTACTAACTCTGCATTATTTGGTCAGAATATCAATCAAAATGGGGGGCGCTTATTATTCTCTTATCCTACCAGAGGCAAATTTTTCAATGATGCCCTTGCTAAAGAAAATAAAGAATTTAAATTACAACATAACTTGCCAATTTCATTCGGATTGAAGGTTTCTAAAAGTATTACTCCTAATTTGTCTTTAGAAACGGGTATTGTATACACTTATCTTTCTTCTAAGATAACGTCAAATAGTGCCTTTAATATTCGAGAGAATCAATACTTCCATTATTTGGGGGTACCATTAACGTTGAATTATAAATTCTATGAATTGGGTAAGGCTAAATTTTATTTATCTGCCGGAGGGATGGTGCAAAAAGATATTAAGGGGCAGTATGAAAGTAAGATAGCGTATACAGAATCTACCCTTATTGTTATGGGGCTCCCTCGAGATCTGTATTATTCAGAGCCATACTATATAAAAGAATCAATAAAACAGGCTAATCCTCAATTTTCTGCAAATGTAGGGATAGGAGGTGCATATCCTATTTATAAAAAATTGTATCTTTACGGAACGATTGGAGGTGCTTATTATTTTGATGCCGGAAATAAGTACTCCACAATATACTCAGATCGAAAAATTCAATTGGATTTTAATCTGGGTGTTAAGTTCGATTTTTAATATTTACGAATAATTAATTTAAAACATGAAAACATCAATACTAAAATTGATCTGTGGGGTATTTGCTGTAGGGCTTTTATTTTCTTCTTGCCTTGGAGACAGCGACAATAAGATAAATATTAACAATGACTATGTTTTTGTAACCACCAAAGACGGTATGAAAGTTGCTGCTGTAGCAAGTTACAGAACATGGATCGTAACAGATCAGGTAAATGCGTCGAATACTATAGAAGGACAGTATTACACTATGGGCTATTCTATAAATACTTCGCAATCATTAGGTAATGGGATTTATCAAGGAGCTGATTATGGTGAACCTTTGGTTAGAATAGAACAAACCAGTGTAGCCGTTAAAGCTCCAGATAGAGTGGATGACTTTAACCCAACAATATTCACATCTCCATTTCCTTATCCGATAAAAGATTTTTTTGGAGACGGATGGGTTTTTGGAGCTCAGGCTGAATTGAAAGAAGGCACTGTTGCAGATATGTATTTTTATTATGACCCTTCTAATCAAAAAGAAGAAGTCAATGGAGTAGTTCAAGAAATAGGAAATAATAAGATAATTATTGATGTTAGATTTGGAAAAAGGCTTGAAGGTAATGGAGCTCTAGGTAGTAGACCTATATTGTATGTAGCGAAAATGTCACAACTAAGATCATACTTCCAATATCAGAGCGGAAAATTCAGCTTCAATAATGAAAAAAGTGTTTCTATCCCTATAAAATTCCGTTATAACAAGACCGTGACAGAAAATGGCCAAAATGTTGTAAAAGAAACATTAGATGGTAATTGGAACACCGACTCATCTGCCAAATATCTCCTATACTTTGACTCAGCATCTTGATAAAAGTATACAATGAAATATATGAGAAGGCACAACAATCAAAAGTTGTGCTTTTTTGTTCTAAATAAGTTTTATATTAATATTTAAAAAGACGATAAGGAATGATTGAAGTTGTAGAAGAGTATTTACCTCAGATTATAGCGTCAGTTTTTATTATATTACTAACGCCACTATCTAAATATGTATCAAGAAAGATAATAATAAAATATGGGCAACTAACCTTAAAGGCTGAAGCCCGAATATTTCAGATAATACAGGTAATTAATATACTTATTAATTTTGTTTGTGTTGTTGCACTTGCAATTATATGGGGAGTACAACCTCAGAATATGTTGGTTGCGGTTTCTTCTATATTTGCTGTTATTGGGGTTGCTTTGTTTGCACAATGGTCTATCTTGAGCAATATTACGGCAGGTATTATAATTTTCTTTTCTATGCCGTTCAGGATAGGAGATAAGATACATATCCTCGATAAGGATACACCGATAGAGGCCATAATAGAAAATGTGCTTACTTTCCATACATACCTTAGAACAATGGATGGAGAACAAATTATAATACCCAATTCTTTATTTCTTCAAAAAATAGTATCGGTTGGTAAATCGAAAGAAGAATAATGAAATAATAACAAGCGATTTTTTTTCTATATTTGTGGATCTATAGTTAAAAAATATTTCAGAATATGTCGATAAATAAAGTAATACTGGTAGGAAATGTAGGGAAAGACCCCGATGTAAAATATTTTGATAACGGGAACGTTGTTGCTAACTTTACGTTGGCTACTACCGAAAGAGGCTATACAGCTGCAAACGGAACTCAGATACCTGACCGTACAGAGTGGCATAATATTGTCTGCTGGCGAGGCTTGGCTAAAGTCGCAGAACAGTTTGTGAGAAAAGGGACTCAGGTGTATGTTGAAGGAAAAATTCGTTCGCGTACTTACGATGATGCCAATGGAGTAAAACGTTACGTTAATGAGATATATGCAGACAATCTTGAACTACTGGGAAGCCGTAAGCGTGAAGGCGGAGATTCTCCTGCCGGCTATGGTTCACCTACGGGGTATGGTTCGGATAACACACCGACTGAGAATACAGGGTATCAAACCCCTCCAATGATGGGAGAGGAGGACGATCTACCATTCTGATTTATACAAAAATATTATAATACTTCCTTAGAGGAAGTGTATAGAATAAAATATAAAACTGAACAGATTAAATAAAATAGTAGCCACTGTTTGATTAATCTGTTCTTTGTATTGTTACGATGAAAATATTTAGTATTCTTTTTTTTGCCTGTGCATTTGCTTTAATTTCCTGTAGCGAATATACGCCTAAACCTATCGGGTATGCCCGTATAGAAAAGGTAGTGGCTGACACTGTTAGACTGCAAGGTTCCGGTTTTTCTTTTCTATACTCCTCACTTGCAAAAATAGAATACTTGAATCCCGAAGTTAAAAATGAGGTTTGGTTCAATATTTATTATCCGACATACAAAGCAAAAATTTATTGTACCTATATTCCTACTAATAATAAAGAATTACCTAAGATGCTTGACGATAGTCATCAATTGGCATATAGCCATGCGGTAAAAGCGGAGAGCATATCACAAACTCTATTTTCTGATTCGCTAAAACATTTATCAGGCTTGATATATGATATAAAAGGCTCTGTTGCATCTCCTGTCCAATTTTACGTAACCAATAGCTCTTCAAGATTTATGAGAGGTGCGTTATATTTTGACGATGTTGTAAAATCTGACTCAATCGCTCCTGTCGTTGCTTTTTTGCGTGACGATATTGTTCGCATGATGGAGTCGCTGCAATGGTAGTACGGTAATGAAATTTAGAAATAAAAATCGGAAAGTTTCTTATGCTTATATCCTGCTTTTCGCGATAGGGATTAGCCTGTTTACTTACCTCGACTTTGCCGACTTAGCTATACCTTATGATGATGCATACTCCGTGTTTATGGCGAAATCGTCATACTCCGATATAGCAAAAATTACCGCAAAAGATGTTCATCCACCCCTCTATTATTGGGGACTCAAAGCATTCAGTTCGATCCTCGGAGACACAATCTTTTCATTAAGGCTCTTTTCAGCATTGGGCATATTTGCTACATTCTTACTGGGATACTTTCCTATAAGGAAACTGTTTGGAGATAGAGTAGCACTTATATTTATCTCCCTCCTCATTATGTTCCCCGTTACACAATACTTGGCAACAGATATACGGATGTACTCGTGGACTATGTTTTTTGTATTGGCTTGTGCTATTTGTGGCTATAGGGTTTACTCGGAAGGCGATTTCCGCAATTGGATATTGTTTCTGACAACCGGACTCTGTGCTGCTTATTTGCATAACTATGGACTGCTGAGTGTTGTGGGCATTTATATTTTCCTGCTTATATTTTTAGTACAGAAAAAGAAGAAATGGAAACGCTTGGTATACTGCGGAATAGTATTCTCTGTCTTATATGTCCCTTGGCTTTTACAATTGATACGGCAATTTACAGATGTAGCTAACGAGTATTGGATAAAACCGCTGACATTGAATGACTTGTTTCTGCATATCTATTATTTTTATTCTCCTAAAGAAGTTTGGAGGCCATTTGCCGATTTTTCTAAAATACAGATGATGATAGGACTCGTTATTCTGATGGGTATCCAGCTGCTAATAACACTTAAAGTATTGCGTTCAGGGATTAAAGGCAGAGATGAAAAGACTTATCTAGCGATCATCTCTTTTCTTGTATTTCTTTTTCCTGTTTTAATAGCGGCTTTGATTTCAATACTATATGTGCCAATATTGGCGAGTCGTTATATGACATGTTCTTTCGGACTTTTCGTTTTAAGCTTGGCCTTTATTTTTGACAAGGCATACGAGTATTCGATTTACAGGCGGTTGACAAATGTATTTCTTATACTCCTTATTTTTGTAGGAGGTGTTCCGGTATATTCAGGGGTGAGGTATTACAACGAAACAGAATCTTTATATCATAAAATACGTGAGTTTACTGCCAGCAATGGAGAAAAGCAGATTCTTCTCGCCGCAGATTCTTCTTACTCGGTAATGCCTCGGTTGCAGATTATTATTCCCGACAATCATTTTTATATACTGAATGGAACCGTTGATAATGATTTCAGCCCTTTTGTATTTCAAAAAATAGATTCTATTCCTCTTTGCGATTTTATATTAGTGCACCATGAGCCTAAAGAAATTAGTGCAGACTTTAGGAAATATCAATATCAGCTATCAGGACGCTATATCTTCTCGGATAGCATACAGGCTCTGGATTCTTATCTTTATAAGCTAAAACTGAGATAGATTAGGTTAATAGTCATCATAGTAGGTGGTTTTCTCCGGTTCGCCATACATGACACCAACCACTATTAGTCCGGCTCCACCTATAATGCCTAATGTTGTATATAAGGCATCATTATTGGCTGGTTTTTCTACGTAGAATAGATCTCCACGATCTAGTAATTGATTAAACATCTCAGAAGGTTTTGCTTCTGTTCTTATCAGGCTCGATAAATAGAAGTCTTGTTCAAAAACCATTGGTTTATCGGGTTGAGAATAAATTGTCAGATAACTTTTAAAAGCCAATGGAGTATCGGTTTGATCAAAGTCTCGTCTTCTGATTTTTAAAGCGACATCACCTTGCCCTCCCATTGTCGCATTCTTATAACTTTTCTTATTTATATGATCAAACTTGGGGCTTAAGATCAAAGGTATTTCACTTACCATGGTCTGTGGAGGAACAAAACTCACACTCTTTGGAAGCGATGCAGCTCCACTAAAGGTGCCCCATGAGGATGAGTTGCTGTTGATAGCACTATCCCAATCTCCCGAATAACTAATTTCTTCTCCCGAATATGTTGTCGCTACATTATCTATGATAAGGGCAGATTTTCCCCAGTCTACATATAATGGCTTATCAGATTTATTGAACACCGTAATTTGTACCGGCCCATCCTGTCCCTTAAAACAATAAGCAATCCACAGACTATCCGTTTCTAAAAGAAAATCTCCATTATCTACTTTTTCAACATATTCGTTAGGCGTATTTAGGGTAGAGTAGAAAAATGTAGAACTACATGATGTGAAGATTAAAATTGTAGATAATGTAAAAAACAAATATTTCATCTAAGTCTATTTTTTGTATTCATTATTGGTATCAAAAGGCTATTAGAGAATGGCTGCTCTCTTTGAGATAAAGGTACAAAAGATATTAACACAAGCAATATGTTTGAAAAAATATTAGCAAGTACTTTTTTCCTTTTCTAACATCTGCTTTTTCTGAAAAAAGAGGTTGCAGTAAATAGCTGCAACCTCATAGTGATTATATATATATGTGTAAGGAAGAATTATTCAGGTCTGTCGGCCATGGCGGTTAATTTACCCTTTGTTTTCAGGTTTTCCATCAGTACCTTGTCGCCATCTTCAACATCTACAATTGTGTATTTCCCAACACCGCATATTTGCATTTCATCGAGAGCGTCTACCAAATTTTTATAATTGGATTTTTCTGTTGGCTTTATCAAAACAATAAGTCCGTCCTTTGATTTTTTAATACTGCTAGACATCTCTTTAAATTCCTTTTCAGTGATTTGCTTTTTATAACGTTTTTGTCTCAATTCTTTTATCTTAGACATGTTTGCATTGTTTCGAGTTAGCAACATATTGCGTAAACCAAGAGTGTTTGTTTCTTTCAATGATGTATAATCTTCATAATTTGCTAAGCCTTCATAATAGTAAACCTTATCATTTTCTCCCAAAATTACTGTTACAGATTTTGAGTCGGGCACCGGTTGTTCCCCCTTATCTGTTGGCATAGCTACATCCATTATTTGAGGAATGCTTAATGTTGTGCAAAACATGAAGAATGTAATCAATAAAAGATTCATGTCTACCATCGGAGTAAAGTCTACTCTTAATATCTTGCGTTCAGGTTTGCCTTTTTTAGTTTCGCTCTTACCTGTAGTATCTATGTTAGCCATAATATTTATTCTTTAAGAGGTTCAACATCTATTTTTACTTAATAGAGATAACAGATGTTGAATTTCCATAAATTACTATGACTTTTTTTTCAGATAAATTATCTTTGTGCCTCATCCAATCTTTTAGATCCAAATGAAGCAAAGAATAATCCTCTATTTGACTGTATTTTTCTATTTCGTTCTTTTATTCCTTATCGGCAAAATTCTGTTTGCTTTTGTTCATGCCTCTTTGGGTGGAGGTGTTTCGGCAAAAGATATGCTTGAAATACTATATAATGGTTTGCCTCTCGATCTGTCGATGAGTGGATACCTCACAGTGCTTCCGACTCTTATACTTATTGCTTCTATTTGGATTAAACCCAAATTTACTGTACGGGCATACAATATTTACTTTGGGATTATATTCTTGTTGATAGCAATAATAACCGTTGTAGACCTTGTTGTATATCCATATTGGGGATTTCACTTCGACTCTACGGTTTTTCTTTATCTGAAAAAGCCAAAAGAAACTTTTGCAAGTGCCTCTGTTCTCGACTTCGTATTTGGCATACTGGGTATGGCTATATATTTTGTAGTATCTTACCTAGGATATATGTATATTATAAGGAGGCAAGTACTTAATTTTACGGTTCCCAAGAGTATTACTAAATCTTGTATTGTGCTGGTGGTTCTGCTGGCAGCACTCTTTCTTCCTATCAGGGGTGGGGTAACAGTTTCTACTATGAATATTGGTCAGGTATACTATAGTGACAATATGTTCTTTAATCATGCTGCTATAAACCCCGAGTTCAACCTCATGTCTTCATTCTTTAAGTCTGATAATTTTGCTTCACAATATCAATTTTATGATAAAAAAGAGGCTGAAAAGGTATTTGCCCAACTAAATTTCCAACCTAAAAGTGATAGTATTCCTAAACTATTGAAAACAGATAGGCCCAATATTATATTGTTTATTCTCGAGAGTTTTTCTGCTAATGTCGCTTTAGATTCTGTGGTGGCACCTAATATGAGTCGTTATGCGAAGGAAGGCGTGTTTTTCAAAAACTTTTATGCAAACAGCTTCCGTACCGACCGGGGACTTGTTTCTATTCTGAGTGGGTATCCCGCGCACCCTACTGTGGCTATAATGAAATATCCGCAAAAGACAGGAACGTTAGCTACTATCCCCAAAGCATTGAAAGATGCAGGCTATAATAATCTCTCATTTTATTATGGCGGTGATGCTGATTTCGCCAATATGCGTTCTTATTTTGTAGGAGCATGCGGAATAAAAGACATTGTCTCTGATAAAAAATTTCCTTTGAGCGAGCGCCTTACCAAATGGGGAGTTCCTGATAAGTTTTTGATAAACAGGCTGCACGAAGATCTACTCTCAAAAGAGCAAAGTGAACCTTACGTCAAAGTTGTGCTTACCCTTAGTAGCCATGAGCCATTCGATGTGCCCCGAGCTGGATTCAAAGAACCGTTTCTTGATGCAGTACATTATACTGATGAGTGTCTTGGCAATTTCGTAGAACAATTGAAGAAAACAAAACTGTGGGATAACACCTTGATTCTTTTCGTTGCCGATCATGCAATGCAGTCGTATCCCAAAGGTTTGAGCAATAGCGATCCGGAGCGTTTTCGTATTCCTCTTATATGGATAGGAGACGCTATAAAACAGCCGGTAACAGTTTCATCTTATGCTTCGCAAAATGATATAGCTGCAACTTTGCTGTCTCAGCTAAACTTAAAACATGATGACTTTAAGTTCAGTAAAAATATCCTAAGTCCCGAAGGTAATAAATTTGCATTCTATTCTTATGTCAATGGCTTTAGCATGACAGACTCTACGGGAATGGTAACTTACGATAATGATAAGCAAAGCATTATTCATCATAAAGGCGATGTGACTGATTTGGAGAAAAAAGCCAAATCATTTTTTCAGATGATGTATCTTGATTTGGGTAATAGATAAGAGTTCTTGTTTTTTAGTTTGTTTATACTGAAATGTTTAAACAATGTTTTATATCCAAGCGTTATTTATTATAAAATAAAATGGAGGGCTTTAACATGAGAACAATACTTGTACTGACTGCTATCATCATTTTAGGGTTTAGTTGTAAAGCGGGAGACAGCCTGACTAAAGAGGAGGCCGTTTCTAAACTGACAGAAAAAATAGAATCAGCAAATTATACTTTTGTCCCTCAAACGGCTTTGCCGATGAATGGTAAATCAATAAGTTTGAATTACTCTTACTCCCTCAAAGTTTCAAAGGATACTATAGATTCTTATCTGCCTTATTTCGGCAGAGCATACACTGCTCCGATTTCTCCAACAGATGGAGGAATAAAATTTACAAGTAAAGAATTTGACTATTCTATAACAAAAAACAAAAAAGGAATGTGGGATGTGTCTATAACCACAAAAGATACTCCACGCAAATACACTCTCAGCCTCTCTATCGGAGACACGGGATATGCTACTTTAGTCGTGAATGAAAATAATAGACAACCAATCTCTTTTTACGGAAAGATAGAATAATTAATAATATTTCGCTTTGATCAGCCGTTTTTTTAGCATAAAAGTAATATATTTGGAAAATTATTAGTTATTTCGCACCCTTAATAAGGGGTGCCAAATATTTTTTAGTCTATTTTTATGCAAATATCCTTCACTGCAAAGCAGATTGCGACAGTCTTAAATGGAACTATTGAAGGGGATTCTTCAGTTGAAGTGAATAATTTTTCACGTATAGAAGACGGTAAACCCGGGACGTTGACATTTTTAGCAAATCCCAAATATACCCATTACATATATACAACAGACGCCAGTATTGTATTGGTGAATAATGATTTTGTAGCAGAACGTCCGATAAAGGCAACGCTGGTGCGTTGTTTTAATGCCTATGCAGCTCTTGCCATATTATTGGATATGGTAGAGAAAATGAAACCTCAGAAAAAAGGAATAGAAGCAATGTCTTTTGTTGCACATACTGCTAAGCTTGGCGAAAATGTATATGTGGGAGCATTCTCATATATTGA
>ENA-OWNX01000323-OWNX01000323.1-gut-metagenome-genome-assembly--contig:-NODE-323-length-22160-cov-3.534393_pt1 | contig 22160 bp, 9 predicted proteins | sample MGYA00248250_ERZ651778 | MGnify/ENA primary metagenome ERZ651778 (study PRJEB26908, sample SAMEA4031702) | gut metagenome | biome: gut; feature: normal infant; material: stool | place: China | collected 2015 ...
GAAATTTGGACTATTCTCTAATTATAATTGGAATTCTGAAGTTGGGAGTGATCCTGAGAAAGATGTCTTCAAGAAAGTGAATATAATATATGGTCGAAATTATTCAGGAAAAACTACTCTTTCAAGAATATTTAGGTGTGTAGAGACAAAAAAACTCCATAAAGATTACTGTGATGCTGAATTTACTTTGTCAACAAATGATGATACTATTATTAATGAATCTAATCTTACTTATTTAAAAAATATTAGGGTATATAATACTGATTTTATAAAAGAGAACCTTAGTTGGCTTCATAATGAGGATGGAGAGATTTTACCTTTTACCTTATTAGGGGGAGATAATACTATTATTGAGAGTAAAATAAAAGATATTGAAAATGAGTTAGGAGTCCTTGATCCTGAAACAAATTCTTATAAAGAAGGGACTCTATATTTTCAAAAAGAAAAGAAGAAGATCGAAAAAGATAATGATAAAAAAACATGGGATCAGCTCAAAGATAGTTTAGAAAATAGACTTACACAAAAAGCTAATAAAGATATTAAGACTAATGGGAATTATGTAAAACAAGGCGAAACATACAACATAAATAATATAAACAGGGAAATAAAGGAAATTATTGACCAGAAATTAAGTTGTATTCTAACAGATGACGATATAAGAATACAACAAGATATTATTAAAGAAGAAAAGAAAGAGCCAATATCAACATTGCCCGATATCAACTTTAATTTCATAGAATACATTTCCCATTCAAAGGCCTTAATAGGAAAAACAATAACCCTTTCGAATACATTGGCAAATCTAGTACAGGATGATTTACTTCAAAATTGGGTAAATCAAGGTAGAAGTTTGCATCAAGATAAAGACATTTGTGTTTTTTGTGGAAATCCAATTACTGTAGAAAGACGCAAACAGTTAGATGAGCATTTTAGCAAAGAATCAGAAGAACTAAAACAAAGCATAGAGAAAACACTAAACAGCTTAAATTCATTACGTTCAATAATAGAAAATCATCTAATATCTAACAATATAAAAGATGATCGTTTTTATGCGGTACTCACACCCCGATACAAAGAGCTAAACAACAAATGGAATAAAGCAGTTAAACTTCAATATGCCCAAATAGAAATTTTGGAAGATAATCTAAATGAGCGATTGAGAAATATATTTAAACCATTGACTAATATTGATTTTTCTGAATTAGAAGAGAATATTGTCGACATTCAGTCTGTCGTAGATGAATTTAATGCTTTAATCAATGAGAATGAAGAAAAAAGCAAATCAATAGAACAGGATAAAAATACCGCACGAAAATTATTACGTTATAATGCTCTAAAAAACTTTTTAGATAATATCGGATACTCATCTTTGATTCAGACAATTGAAGTAGCCAAGATAAAAGCAGAAAATTCAGATAAAAGTTATACAGATATTAAAACTATTATATCAGAGAAAGAAACAGATAAGAGTGATTTGGAAAAAGAATTAAAAGATGAAGGTCGTGCTGCCGAAAAAATCAATAAACATTTAGCAGACTTCTTTGGACATGATGGCTTGAAATTAGAACCTTACGAAACGCATAATGGAGCCGAGATTAAAACTCGCTTTGTTATAAAGAGAGGTGAAAGTGAAGCTAAAAATATGAGTGAAGGCGAATGCAGTCTTATTGCTTTTTGTTATTTTATGGCTAGAATTGAAGATGAAATACAAGCTCCAGATGCAAAAGAAAAACTTATTATATACATTGATGATCCTATATCTAGTTTAGATAATAATCATATTTTCTTTATGTATGGTTTGATTGAATCAATAACTGTAGGTATTTCAAGAGAGAATCCCAAGTTTTGCCAACTGTTTATTTCTACACATAATTTAGAATTCTTGAAACATTTATCTAACTTACATAAGTTTGATAATGCAGCAACGAAATATCGACAAAACTTCATTATAGAAAAAGGGAAAAAGGATTGTGAATCTAGGAGTTCTTTAAGAAAGATGCCGAGATACTTGCGTATAAATATTTCGGAATATTTATACTTATTTGATGAGATATATAAATTGGCTAATATTGAAAACTTAACAGGGGATAAGATCAAATTCTTCGAAGATAACTACACCCAATTATATGCCATGGGAAACCTTATGCGGAAATTTTTAGAATGCTATATGTCTACTAAGTATCCACATATAGAAAGTCCATATCAAAATCTGAATTTATTATTCCCAAATTCCATTCCGAGGCAGATAAATAGGTTGGTACAAGAATATTCTCATCTTCAATGGGGGGTTAGAGGAAGCTTGCCCATTGATGTGCCGGAAGCAGAAGAAACAGCAAAAAAGATTATGGAGGCGCTAGAACTGCATGATCCTGCACATTATCAATCATTAGTAAACTGTATAGAAAGAGAACGAAATGCTTAAAATCCTCCATACCGCCGATTGGCATATAGGGCAATACTTTTTTGGGTATGACCGAAAGGAAGAGCATACCTTCTTTTTTGATTGGCTAAAAAGAGCGATCAAAGAACAACAAGCGGATGTATTACTTGTTGCAGGTGATATTTTTGATAGCCCCAACCCATCTGCCGAATCGCAAAAGATATATTATCACTTCCTTAGAGAAGTAACAACGGACAATCCCAATTTACAAATCGTTATCATAGCAGGTAACCATGATTCTGCTGGACGATTAGAAGCCCCTAATCCTCTGTTAGAAGAGATGAATGTACATGTTAGGGGCTCGGTTCGCAAAACAGAAGAGGGTGAAATTGATTGTCAACAACTCTTTGTCCCACTTTCTAAGGATGGAGAGATAAAAGCATGGTGTATTGCTGTTCCTTACCTTCGTCAGGGAGATTATCCTAATGCGGCAAGTTATTCGAAAGGAGTTGCTGCACTTTACGATCAACTTTATACAGAATTGCAACAGGTCAAAGAAAAAGATTTACCAGTTGTGGTCATGGGGCACTTGCAAGCGACAGGTTCTGAAGTTTCTGAGAATGATCGTTCCGAACGGACTATCATTGGCGGTTTGGAATGTATCTCTCCCGAAGTATTTGATAAGAAAGATATAGTATATACTGCTTTAGGTCATTTACATAAAGCACAACGAGTTTCAGGTAGAGAGAATGTACGTTATGCAGGAAGTCCTTTGCCAATGTCTTTTTCCGAGAAATACTACAAACAAGGAACTAATTTGATAGAGATTGAGAATAATCAATTGAAAAATATAGAACGCCTGGATTTTGAAGCCCTGGCACGTTTAATATGTTTGCCTAAAGAGCCAAAGCCATTAGCAGAAGTATTGGAAGAAATTAAAGCATTACCCGATGGCGAAATAACAAAATCCTCTCCTTATTTAGAATTGAAAGTCTTGTTGACAGAGCCTGAACCATCTATGCGAAACCAAATAGAAGATGCTTTGTTAGGTAAAGCTGTTCGATTGGCTAGTGCTGTACCTTTCAGGGTTAAATCGGATAGAGAATCGAAAATCATTACTTATGAAGAACTAAAGACCATCAATCCGATGGAAATGGCAGACGATGTTTTTGCAAGTCGTTATGGGAGTGAGATGCCCGATAAAATGAAATCCTTGTTACAAACTGTGATACACGAAATTAATATATGAAGATATTAGCTATCAGAGGAAAAAATCTGGCATCATTGGAAGGCCAATTCAATATTGATTTTACTGTCGAACCTTTAAAGTCATCAGGTATATTTGCGATAACAGGTCAAACAGGTGCAGGAAAATCAACTATATTGGATGCCCTTTGTCTAGCACTTTTCGACAATGCACCGAGACTGAACAAAGCAGAGTCATCTGTCAATGTGTATGATGTGGAAGAGAAGACTATCACTCAAAAAGACAGTCGTAATATATTAAGAAGAGGGGCAAGCGAAGGTTATGCCGAAGTTGACTTTGTAGCTCTAAATGGCGATAAGTATCGTTCTAGATGGATGGTCAGGCGAGCCAGAGGCAAAGCCGATGGAACCTTGCAGGCAACATCTATCAAATTGGATAATTTGACAGGAAACAGCGAAGAACAAGGGACTAAAAGTAATCTGCTCAATCGCATTGTCGAGTTGATAGGGTTAAGCTTCGACCAATTTACCCGTGCCGTTTTGTTAGCGCAAGGTGATTTTGCGAATTTCCTTAAAGCCAAATCAAGTGAGAAAGCAGAGCTCTTGGAGAAGTTAACAGGAACGGAAATATACTCCAAAATATCGGTTTCTATTTATCAGAAAACCACAGATGCAAAAAATGCTCTTGATCTGATTCTTCAACGAATGAAAGATGTCAAGCTCTTAGATGATGAAGAATTGGATGCTCTCATTGAAGAGAAAAACACCAAGAATGAAGAATTAAAGCCACTCAAGATTCAAACAGGTCAGATTGAAAAAAAGCTATCTTGGATTAAAGAAGATGACCTAATAAAACAGGAACTCAATCAGGCTGAACACGAACTTGGAACTATTCAGATAGCGATAAGAGAGTCGTCTCCTCGTTATGAGTATATGGATATGATAGATAAATCCTTAGAAATACGGGATTCTTATATCGAATTCATCAAAAAACACAACGGGCAAAAAAATATACAGACTGAGATTGAGAACAATGAAGCTATTCTCAAAACTATATCTGAGCAACTAGAAAATACCACAAAAAATCTATCTGAGGCTAAAAAAACACAGGAAGAATCAGAGACAAAATACAATAGTCTAAAACCCGATATAAATTTAGCGAAAGAGCTTGACCTGAAAATTCAAGTATCAATAGAGAAACAGGCAGAGCTAAGAAAGGAACTGGAAACATACAAAAAACAATTATTAGCTTCTGATGAAACTATAGCCAGCCAAAAGGAATCGCAAGAAAAAACAATAAAAGAAAAAGCTCAGTTAGAACAATGGTTTTTAGACAATGATGTCTATAAAACGATTGTCTCAAAAGTTGATCTGATAGAGAATTTGATAAACACAGCCTATTCTGCTCAGAGGCAAAAGGAAAATGCTTCCAACAGTTTGAAGACAAATAAGGCTATGTTGGAAACTACTCAGAAACAACTGAGACGTTTTGAGTTAGAAGCAGAACGATTGAATAATTTATTACCCACAGAAATAATCAATCTTCGTCATAAATTGATAGAGGGCGAGGCTTGCCCTGTTTGCGGAGGTAGCCATCATCCCTTCAAAGATAATATTGAACAATCGCAAAAAATAAATGAAGAGGAATTAGAGGCAAATAAGCAGAGAGTACAGAATAATATCAATAAATTGAAAACTCAGATAGAGCAAACCCAAAAAGGAATAACCGAATTTGAAACCTATATTAAGAATTTTGAGGAACAATATACTAACTCTTATAATAGCCTAAAGGATAACTTGAATCTACTTCCCGATTGGGAAACAAAGCTAAAAGCTGAAACGTTAGGTAAAGAACTTTCATTATTTGCCACACAATGGCATGACAATAGAAAGAGATTAGACAGTTCCACTTTATTCCTCGAAAACGTTTCAGCAAGAATTATAACAGAAGAAAAAGCCAGATCTCCGATTTTAGAGAATATATCCAATAAAGAAAAAGGATATCAGTCAGAAGAAGAGTTACATAAGAAAAACATAGAGCAACGTAAGCTGCTATTAGGCGGAAAATCGGTAGAAGAAGTCGAAAAACATTATCTAAATTCAAGAGAATTGCAGTCGAAACTGCTTGAGAACTTAAATATAGAGAAAGAAAAAATAGATGCTCAAAAATCTTCTCTTACCGGTAAAATAGAACAACAAAAGAAAGACGCAGAAGCTAATCAAAAAGAATTATCTCGTCTTGATTCTCAAATACAAGAATGGCTGAAAGATCAGAGCCATCATATAAGTGCGGAAATTCTGAAAGATTTAATTTCAAAGTCACGAGAATGGATCAATCAGGAGAAACAATATCTTGCAGAGATACAAAATAAACGACTAACAACTGAAGCTACTCTGAATGAACGCAAGAATAGGAGTCTTAAGCATCAAGAATCTGACAATAAACCTCTGGTTGAAGAAACAAAAGAAGTCTTATCCGATAGTCTGAATACAATTTCAGAGCTAACAGAAAGCATCAACAAACAATTATCTGAAATAAAAGTTTCTTTATTGAGCCATGAAAAAGGAAAAGAGCAAATCAAATCGTTTGAAAAAGAATTGAATGAAAAATCGGAACTCTTTGAAAACTGGTCAAAATTGAATGACCTGTTAGGCTCTGCCAATGGAAATAAATTCAAGACTATAGCACAAGGGTACACGCTGGATGTATTGCTGAGTTATGCGAATAAACATCTTGAAGATTTGACCCAACGTTATAGTTTGGAAAAGATTCCCGATACATTAGCACTGCTAGTTGTAGATAACGATATGTTGGGAGAGGTTCGCTCAGTACATTCATTATCGGGTGGAGAATCATTCTTAATATCTTTGGCGCTAGCTCTTGGTCTGTCTTCTCTTTCATCAAACAGGATGAAGATTGAGTCACTCTTTATTGACGAAGGTTTTGGAGCATTGGATATAGATACACTCAGTGTGGCGATGGATGCATTGGATAACTTACAGACTCAAGGACGGAAGATTGGCGTTATCTCGCATGTGGAAGAAATGAAAGAAAGAATAACAACTCAGATTCAGGTAATAAAGTCTGCTAATGGGAGAAGTAGTGTAAATATTATAGGATAGATTATTATCTTTAAACCTTATAAAAAAGTATTTCAAACTAATTATAACAAAGAGTTCTCTAGCTATGGAAAACGAGCAAAGTAAACTTAATATTGAATTTTCTTATCTCCCTGTTGTAAACTTTGCCATGCAACAGAATCGGGTATCTGTTATACGGGATTTTTCGATAGAAAACCTGACAGAAGAAATACTAAAGGATTTGAAAATAGAGTTGACAGCAGATCCCGAATTCACAACAGCGACTCCTGTATCCATAGAAGCGATCAATGCAAAAGAAAAAATAAGAGTAGAAATACCTAAGTTAAAGTTCTCTGCCAATTACTTTGCTCAACTTACAGAACGTATATCCGGCGATATATCTCTAAAGATATATTCAAAAGAGAAACTCCTCTTTGAAGAAAAATACCCTATCAATGTTTTGGCTTATGATCAATGGGCAGGTATTGCTATTTTACCAGAAATGCTATCTGCATTTGTTACACCCAATCATCCTGCAACACTGCCTATAATCAAACGGGCTGCAACTATCTTGGAACAATGGACAGGTAGCCCATCATTAGACGAATATCAAAGTCGCAACCCCGATAGAGTACAAAAACAAATGGCTGCCATATATACAGCTATTGCCGAACAGGAAATTATATACAGCACCGTTCCTGCTAGTTTCGAAGACTACGGACAACGAATCCGGCTTGTAGATTCGGTAATGACTCAAAAACTGGCTACTTGTCTTGATATGGCTTTGCTATATGCATCATGCTTAGAAGCAATCGGGATACACCCGCTTATTATTGTGGTTAAAGGACATGCATTTGCCGGAGGCTGGCTTGTTCCTGAAACATCTCCTGACAGTGTTATCGAGGATATATCTCTAATTAATAAGAGAATCGCTGATGGTATCAATGATATCACGCTAGTAGAGACTACCTGCATGAATATGGGGCAGAATGTCGATTTCGATCAGGCTGTAAAAATTGCAAATAAACGTATTTCACAGCCCGATTTCATATTGGCTATAGATGTGAAAAGGACTCGTTTTTCAGGAATTAAACCAATCCCGCAACGAATATTAAATGGACAGCATTGGGAAATAAGAGAAGAAGGAGTGACTTCTATTTCAGACAGATCACAAGCAACACCACAGACTATAAATCCTTATGATTTGTCAGGAATAAGTTCAGAGGTTGTTGTTACCAAACAATTACTGTGGGAACGCAAACTCCTCGATTTAAGCTTACGGAATAATCTTCTGAATATAAGGATTACAAAGAATACATTGCAACTCATTTCAGCCAATCTCGACTTATTCGAAGATGCATTAGCCGATGGAGAAGAATTCAGAATAATGCATAAACCCACAGACTGGGACAATCCATTATTCGACTATGGGCTATATAAATCAATTTTAGAGGCTGATCCTATAACAGATCTGATAAAATCGGAATTGACACAAAAACGGCTTCGCTCTTATCTGACCGAAAACGAACTGAGTAAAGCCCTTACATATTTGTACCGTTCATCACGTACAGCCATGGAAGAGAACGGGGCTAATACGTTGTATATAGCCTTAGGTTTATTGAAATGGTACGAAACAAAATCAAGTGAGCGTCCGCGCTATGCACCAATACTCCTTATCCCAGTCGAAATAATACGCAAATCGGCAGCAAAAGGCTATGTAATACGTTCCAGGGAGGAAGAAACAATGATGAACATTACGTTATTGGAAATGCTTCGTCAGAATTTCAATATTACTATTTCAGGATTAGACCCTTTGCCTGTCGATGATAGTGGTGTGAATGTTAAACTCATTTATTCAATCATTAGAAACAGCATAAAGAATCAGCCAAAATGGGATGTGGAAGAACAAGCCATTTTAGGACTGTTTTCTTTCAATAAATTTATCATGTGGAACGACATTCATAATAATTCTCATAAGCTTATTGAGAATAATGTCGTTTCCAGCCTCATGAACGGTAAAATAGAATGGAATGTTGAGGAGTGTGAAGTTGATGCTAAAACACTGGACGACACGATTCCTCCCGACGAGATTGTTTTGCCTATCAGTGCCGACTCTTCACAGCTGGAGGCCATTTGGGAAGCATCCGAAGGACGAAATTTTATATTACACGGCCCTCCCGGAACTGGAAAGTCGCAAACAATAACGAATCTCATAGCTAATGCTTTATATAAAGGGAAACGAGTTTTGTTTGTTGCAGAAAAGATGGCAGCATTATCAGTCGTTCAACACCGTCTCGAAGCAATCGGTTTAGCTCCCTTTTGTTTGGAATTACATTCTAACAAGACAAAAAAGGGAATGATTCTTTCACAGCTAAAAGAAACAACTGAGATTGTAAAGACTACTCCTCCTGAAAATTTCAAAGAGGAAGCTGATCGTATTTTTGCTTTGCGTACCGAAATGAATAAATATATCGAAGCTTTGCACAAGGTATATCCATTCGGCATTTCACTTTACGACGCTATTGTAAAATATCAACAGATAGATGCAGATCCTCTATTTTATATACCGGAAGCCCTTTTTTCTGAACTGGATAAAAACAAACTTCAACAATGGAGCGAAACATTAGAGCAGCTAATATCCACAGCCAATGCTTGCGGGCATCCATATAAACATCCCTTAACTGGCATTACCATTGGGCAATATTCGTCTACGATTAGAGATGAAGCGTCAAAAAGCATTCAAGGCCTAATCAGTCTTATATCTGATATTCAGACGCAGCTCGATCAATTACCGGATATATTTGCCGAATTTGAAGTCTACAAGGATAAGACGAATACTAAAACTGTAACAAACATAATTGATAAGTTATTAAATATTCCGGAACTTACTTCTGCGTTACTTATCTCTCCCCAACTAAGTGAGATTTTAGACGAATACAAGGATGTATGCAAACATGGAAAAAATAGAGATCGTTTAAAACAAAGTTTACTTTCCAGATTTTCGGAAGGAGTATTGTCCCTTGACGCTAAGAAAATGCTATTCGACTGGAATCAGACCTTAAATAAATGGTTTATTCCTCGGTTTTTCGGACAACGATCTATAAAGAAACAACTTATAGGATATGCAACCAGTCAATTGAACAATGATCAAATTTCTTCAACCTTGGAGGATATAATAGAATATCAATCGGAACAGACCTTTTTGAAAAAGCATGAAGACGATATGCCTCTGTACTTTAAGAAGTATGGACGTAATGGTAGCGAAGATTGGAAAAAAATAGAACAGATTATAGCAGACACTTCAGCTATTAATTCATTAATACTGGAACACACAAAAGATATATCTAAAGCCACAAATATAAAACGTGTATTATCGCTCCAGCTATCAGATGGTATCACTACCTTCAGAGGAATGCATAGTAGTGCATTGATAACCATAAACAACCTTATCCCGAAGCTAGATCAGCAAGAAAGACTGTTATATAGTGTATTGGGCACAAGTGAAGATGTTTTATACAAAAAATCGGACAACTGGGTAGATTCTGTTTTGGAACAGCTTAATATTTGGTTAAAGAATTTGGATAAACTTAAAGACTGGTATCAATGGTTACTTGTCTATAACAAGATGCAGGCTCTGCAAATAGGTTTTATCGCCAACCAATACAAAGATGGAAATATTGAGACAAATAGGCTACTGAATGTATTTTACAAAAGCTTTTACAAATCCGCTATCGAATATATTATTTCCGAGGAGACAACTCTGCAATTGTTTAAAGGTAAAATCTTCAATGATACGATAGAAAAATACAAGAGGTTAGTTTCCGATTTTGAACAATTGACCAGAAAAGAGGTGGTAGCAAAGCTAGCGGCCAATCTTCCATCTTTTACAAGAGAAGCAACTCAAAACTCGGAAGTCGGTATTCTGCAACGAAACATTCGAAACAATGCCCGAGGTATCTCTATCCGCAGATTGTTTGATCTGATACCGACTCTGCTACCAAGGATGTGCCCATGTATGTTGATGAGTCCTATATCTGTTGCTCAATATATAGATGTAGATGCAGATAAATTTGATCTTATCGTCTTTGATGAGGCCTCACAAATGCCGACTTACGAAGCGGTGGGAGCTATCGCACGAGGGAGAAATGTAGTAATAGTTGGTGACCCGAAACAAATGCCTCCGACTAATTTCTTTTCTGTAAATTCTACCGACGAAGACAATATTGAAATGGAAGACTTGGAAAGTATTCTGGACGATTGCCTAGCTCTCTCTATGCCTTCCAAATATTTGCTTTGGCATTATCGGAGCAAACATGAAAGCTTGATCGCATTTAGTAACTCGGAGTATTATGACAATAAACTACTGACATTCCCTTCACCTGATAATATTGAATCTAAAGTCAGATTTGTTCCTATCGATGGACATTATGATAAGGGTAAGTCAAGACAAAACAGAGCTGAGGCGCAAGCTATAGTTGATGAAATAGTAAGGAGATTGAAAGATGAGAAACTGAGAAAAAGAAGTATAGGAGTCGTTACATTTAGTTCAGTCCAACAATCACTTATAGAGGATTTACTGTCGGATGTTTTCATGCTCAATCCTCAGTTGGAGAGTCTGGCATTAGAATGTGAAGAGCCTATATTTATCAAGAACTTGGAAAATGTACAAGGAGATGAAAGAGATGTTATTCTGTTTTCGGTGGGTTATGGCCCTGATAAGGAAGGTCGGGTAAGTATGAATTTCGGTCCTCTCAATAGAGAAGGAGGTGAACGTAGGCTAAATGTAGCCGTATCAAGAGCCAGATATGAAATGGTTATCTATTCTACTTTACGCTCCGATCAAATTGACCTTAACCGGACAGGTGCAGTCGGTGTTGCGGGACTTAAACGATTTCTTGAATATGCCGAAAAAGGGGGGCAAATAGTAAATAGAACGCAAAATACAATGTCTGAATTTTCTATAAATAATCTGATAGCAAGCCAACTCGAAAGATTAGGGTACAAAGTCGATACAAATATCGGTTGTTCGGGCTATAAAATAGATATTGGCATTGTAGATAAGGATAATCCGTTCAGATATAGACTTGGTATTATATGTGACGGGGAGAATTACAGGCGGGCTAAAATGGTTCGGGATAGGGAAATCGTACAGAATAGTGTACTGAGAATGCTTGGTTGGAAAATACTTAAGATATGGACTTTAGACTGGTGGGAGAATCCCAATGCGGTTTTGGCGACTATAGAGGAAGCTTTGATTGCCGAAGAAACAGATATAGTCACAACTCCACAAGAAAATGTAGAGACGGAAGGTGAAACAACAATAGATGTATCATCTTCGAACCAAGTTGCTGAGAATAATATATCATCCTACCAGATGTCAGCATTAATGCCTTCCCCATATAGCAGCGAAGAATTCTTCTATCCGGGGCACAGAGGAATCATACTGAATCAGATTAAAGAAGTTATGGAGACAGAGGCTCCTATTAGTAAGTCGTTGCTTTGTAAAAGGGTGCTTGCTGCATGGGGTATTTCAAGATTAGGACAGCGCTTAGATGGTTATCTTAATGAACTGTTACTGTCTACTCCTTTTTATGTGTCACATTATGAGGACTTATCTTTCTATTGGTTGAATGAAGAACAATATATGGGATATGATTTCTTCCGAACAGGATTGAGAGATGCTATCGATCTTCCACCCGAAGAAGTTGCCAATGTGATGAAGTATATACTGACAGATGAAATAAGTTTACCCACAACAGATTTATCCAAACTATCAGCTCAGCTTTTAGGTTTTGCCCGAGGCGGATCGAATGTAGATGCCGCAATGCATCGGGGGATAGTTAAAGCGATGGATAACGGCTATTTGAAAGTAGAAAATGGACGTGCGGTAATAATATAGTCTATACCTTTTTTAGGGCAGCAATCGACTTTCTTACATATTCATTATCAGGCTCCACCATGAGCCAGAAATTGAGATGGCCCATTAACCGTTTCATATAAGAAGGGTCGGTTGAACCAATAAACCGTTGATGTTCAACCAAACCTTTTGTTAATATATAATGAACATTCTTTCTTATTTCGCGCTTCTTTGCTTTGGGAATCATTAGCTTTTCACCAGAATTAATGGAAATACCTGTAACAATCTTTCGCTTCTTTTCTGTCAGAAAACGGATCTTTTTTCGTTGTATCACAAACTTTTCTTCCCTTATTATACGATCAATTTCAGAAAGAACGAATTCGAAAGCTATCTCTTCTCCGGAGAAAGTTAAATCGTCTGCATAGCGGGTATATTTCAGATTGCTTTTCTGAGCAACAGAAGCCAGTTTAACATCCATATCATATGCAATAATATTGCTAAGCGCAGGGCTGGTTGCTGCACCTTGAGGAAGTTTATTTTCAAGAGTACATAGTTCTGCCAATACCTGTGATATATTAGCAGGGTATCCAATTTTTTCAAAGGCTTTTATTATTCGATGCTTTTTTATTGAACCGAAGAAATCGACAATATCAACTTTTAATATCTGTTTATTCCCTAAATGGGCTTTTGCATTATGCGTAACAGAGATATTTTGACGAAACCCCATGCTTGCAGGATGCACATTGACGGATAATAATATCCGTTTATAGATTATTCTTTGGATATTCAACAAGGCTGAATCAGGTGCAGATATTGTACGATAACCACCACTTCTTTTACTCAATTTGAAATGAGTATAATGGTGCAAAGTGTTTCTTAATATATTGACCAAGGTATTCTTTTCAATAATTAGAAAATTGGCACACCAGGTTATGGCTCCATCATCGAAAGGTAAAGGACCGGAAAATATACGGGCGAAAAAACTTTGTCTTTTGGCCTTTTTCTCGGTATCGTTTTTTCTTTTTTGTAAAAATGAGAAAATAGATTTTTTGTTATTTATCTTTTTGACTTCTCCTCTATCATAGTTATCTACGTTGCGATTATAGCTACTTGTATTTCTTTTGTAGTCGCCTTTACCTCCTGAGTTGAAGAGTTTGTAAAGCAACCATAATCCCAAAACTATAATAAGTATGACTAAGAATATATTCATCGTTTAAATAAAAAGAGGATGAGTGTTTACTTTCAGTAATACTTTGATTTATACCTAAGAATCTGAAAGGTTCAGGTAATAAATCAAAGTATTACTGAATCTCAGAAAAGGCATGAACCAACGAGGCGACTACACCTCTTTCTTGCTAAATCTTTTACTCATCCTCTTTTACAAAAATAATATATTATTGGGAAAACAGATCATAAAGAATCTGTCACTCATGCATTTTAATTTATTATTGCCATATATAACGAGGTATAAAAAATAGAATAGGCTCGAAAAAGCAGACTGGTTAGATCCTTTTATTGACATTGATAATTACAGATGAATTGTCGGAAATACAATTTATAGCGACTAGTAGTTCTTCTTTCGATTTGGCAAATCAGGTAAATGAGCCTTATCACTCGAAAATGGAAATTTAAGCTGTATCTTATCTCCTTTGTGAAGATGGTTATATATCATGGACTATTAGATGAAGAAAACTGCTTCCATATCGTTTTGTATATAGCTACTATGCGGATGTTACAAACAATCCGGGTAATGAAAAAGAAATTTTGAGACAGCTATTTTTTCAAAGATATTTTGATGAGGGAGCAAATAAAAAAGCCTGATAAGCTATTAAAACTATTACAAGCTGTTGCTTTCCAGGTAGGCAAGCAGCTATCTTATTCCGGATTAGGCCAAATCAGCGGGTTGGACTCAAAAACAATAGAGAAATATATGCTATTGAAACAGTCCTTTGTCTTTTTCCTGTTAGGTCCATTTAGTCATATCAATGGAATGAATTGATAAATAGTAAAAAAATCTATTTTATAACAATCGTATCCGCAACGCAATAATAGCTGATTTTTCACTGGCCAAAAGCCGCCATGATATTTGAGCATTGTGGGAAACTATATCATTTCGAAGAGGCTGAAAAACTGGAATACGATTTATTATGGCGAAGCAGTTGGTTTTTGCGAACTAAGGATCAGAGTGAAATTGATTATATAATAGAAGGAGGGGACGAACAGATCCATGCATAATTCAAATGGAATCTGTCTGCTAAATACAAAACACCTAATCTATTTTTAGAAAATTATTCAGACAGTACCCTTTCTTCCGTTATTACTCCTGATAATATGAAATAGTTCTTACTGTAAGATTTTTATTGATTCTATTTCAAACATTTGCAATCTACGAAAAAATATTATATTTTTAATGATGAAAAGCTGGATACGGATTTAGGGAAATATGCTGAAAAGCGGATGTCAATTTAGCGACAAAATGGAGTAACTAAATCGTAACCTACAAAGATTTTTGAAATATTAAATCCAATGATTTAGAATAAGATAGGTCGTTTTTCGGACAGGTCCGTCAACGCCCACTTAAAAATCAAAGACTTACGATAAATCGTGAGTCTTTTTTGTTGTTATACCTTCCTATTTTTCGATGGGTTTTTAAAGAAACTTCAAACTCTAATTTTTCGGCTATGAGCAATGCCAGTTAAGCATCAATTTCTGCTTTGAATATTTCAAGTATAAGTTTTTATTTATCAATACAAATTTAAATAATGTATTAGTTAATATAATCTTCCGAAATCTTAAAAGATTATATGGCTTATTATAATGAATCCTGCGACTCTTTCCTTCATTGGTTAAATAATCCGCAATTCGCACACACTATTACTGCGTATTCTAGAATTACATTAATAACCTACCATTACGGAAACAGTCTCGTATATTGAGCCAAGAGTAGCTACACTTGAGGATTTAACTTTCTACTATTATTGAAATGCTGCATAAGCATATTTTTTAATATTTCAATTTTCTAACTATACCCTTTTTCGTTTCTTCCATAAACATTCCTTATTTGTCTGGAAGCTATCCTTGTTCGATCTATTGTTCATCTGAGCAAAAAGATAATAGTGTATAAACCTTGTATGCTCGGAGCCTGACAGATGACACATGAAAAAATGTCATAATTAAGAGAAACGGAAAAACATATTGAAACAAAACTCCCCCCTATGGAATCATCATAAAATTTGGTTTGTGAATAGCAGGCTTTCCATGTGTGCGTAGGTAGTCACTCATCTAAGTATAAATACATACGTAGTATTGGAGTGTATACTTGCCTATATGGGATCAAGTTTCAAAAGCTCGGCGTATACCGTCAAAGCCGTGCCTATCGAGAAAATTGTGGACAACAGCTATAATCTGAATGTTGTCGTCCCTCAGTATGTATAATATTTTTCGTATTTTTGAGTGGAGTTGTTCATGTATTTAATCGTTTGTCAAACGATTAAAAGCAATAATTTGATTGATAGTTAACACCTTATTTTTTAATATCAATGTACCACGGATCACTATGAAAAAAATAGATTCTATTATATCGCTAATATATTCTTTGTCTAAATCGGAGAAAAAACACTTATCTCTTCATATTGTCAAAGGCAATGAGGATAAAGACTTCCAACTTATATATAATATTATCATAAATGATAAGGTACAGGATGGGAATGTCGTAAAAGATGAATTTCGGAAACGTAGACCCAACAGCTCGTTTGAGATATCAGTGCAATATCTGTATGAAAAACTGCTGGATGCCTTACTAATGCTTCGCAAAAATAAAGATGTTTATTACGATCTATATCAAAACATATCAAAAGCTCGGATGCTATATGAAAGATCAGCATTTCATGAATGTTTCGAAATATTAGAAACAACAATTAAGCAAGCAGAATTTTACGAGAGCCATGAAATATTATTGATTGCAACCAAGCTGGAGCTCGAATATCTTCTACGACTTAACTTTCCCGACATATCAGAGCAGGAACTTTACCATAGGCATTTCATGCAAAATGATGCTTTGAAAAAGATAAGAAAAATAACGGAACAAGGAGCTCTTTTCAATCTGCTAAAATATAGATTGACACATAAAGGTTTTATCCGAACCGAAAAACAAAAACAGGATATGAACGACCTTATGGTAAACGAACTCTATATTGCAGCATCTACAGAACCCAATCAAAACTTCGAAATAACCAAAAATCATAAACTGTTTCAAGCAAACTACCTGACCAGTGTAGGTGATTATAGAGCAGCCCTAAATTCTTTCAAAGAACTAAACAAGCTATTTGAAGAAAATCCTCAATTCTGGGCAAATCCTCCAATATATTATCTATCTGTGCTCGAAGGTGTTCTCGATAGTTTACGTTCGGTGGGCGACTATAACGAAATGCCCTATTTCATGCAAAAAGTGGAACAATTAGCAGAAAGTTCTTCTTTCGAATTCAAAACGAATACAATATGCGTGCTATTCCAATATGAACTTTTCCCGTATTTAGATAAAGGCGATTTTTCTAATTGTAATAAAATAATAGAAAAATATCAGGTTCCTCTCTTAGAAAAAGAATCGTGGCTAAGCCCTGTACGAAAAAGCGAACTGTTTCTATACACTGCCATTGTATCTATAGGAAACGAAAATTACCAAATGGCAAAGAAGCACATAAACCGGATTACGCTCGATCATAATATCGATTATCTACCATTGATGAGAACAATACGGCTAATACGGCTGATTGCATATTACGAAACAAACGAATTCGATCTGATAAATTACGAATCGCGGTCGATAAAAAGAGGCATGTCTTTGAAAAAAGAAAAATCTTTCAAAACCGAACATACCATATTGTGGTTTTTGAATAAAAGAGATTTGCCCATATTAAGGAAAGACAAAGAGATCATGTACCAAAAGCTATTGCCGACCATCCAAAGCCTGCATGAAGACAAATATGAAAATCAACTGTTGCGGATTTTTGATTTTACAGCATGGATGGAATCTAAAATATTAAAAGAAAATTTATCGGAAATATTATTAGTACATGCAGAAGCCAGATATCAAAGATTCAGATAAAATAAATTTAGTTATTTTGAAAACATACTTTTTAATGCCCTAAATGCATTTAAATAGCGCCTGTTTATTATTTGATTTTATATAAAATAGATAATAAATATAAATATTATATTGTAAATAAGCATCAATACATCCTCTTATTAAATTTTGAACTTATATAAACACGTATTTTATGTAAAAAATGCGCATATCTAAGTATTTATATTTGTTTGTCTAATCGTAAATGCTATGGAAAACGTATTCTTGAAAAACAATCCTAAAATTATAGTTATTGGTAGTTGCAACACCGACATGGTGGTCAAAGCGAACAGATTACCTGTTCCCGGAGAAACCATACTAGGTGGCACCTTTTACATGAATCCGGGTGGTAAAGGCGCAAATCAGGCAATTACAGCAGCCAGATTGGGAGCAAACGTAATATTTATTTCAAAAGTCGGATATGATCTTTTCGGTTTACAAGCCATGGAAATATATAAATCCGAAAAGATAAATACCGATTATGTATTTACTGACCAGACAAAACCATCAGGCGTAGCTCTCATTTCGGTCGATTCTTTTGGCGAGAATTGCATCATCGTGGCTTCGGGAGCAAACCAATCCCTGTCTCCTGAAGATATCGACAAAGCAAAAGACAGAATACTGGAAGCCGATATTGTACTTATGCAGCTCGAAATCCCCCTGCAAACAGTAGAATATGCAGCATCTCTAGCCTACGACTATGGGAAAAAGGTCATACTTAATCCAGCTCCCGTATCAGCTTTAAGCAATAATTTTCTGAAAAAAGTATATGCTGTTTTACCCAACCGTATCGAAACAGAAATGCTTTCGGGAATTAAGGTTGTTGACGAAAATAGTGCCTATAAAGCAGCAAAAGCAATTAGCAGTAAAGGTATTGAAAATGTAGTAATCACTTTAGGTAAAGAAGGAGCCTTTGTAAAAGAGCGCGATAGCTTCGTAATGACTCCTGCCACTGAGGTGGAAACAATAGACACAACAGGAGCAGGCGATGTCTTTTGTGGAGCAGTAAGCGTATATCTTTCGGAGGGTCATTCTCTTATAGAATCGGTTCGATTTGCAAACGCTGCTGCGGCTATTGCAGTTACCCGTATGGGAGCTCAGAGTGCCATTCCTTACAGATCGGAAGTGAAGGTCGAATAAAAATCTAAAAAAGTAAAATCTATGAAAATAGTTGTAGTTGGAAGTTCCAATATTGACATGGTTGCACAGGTTAATCATCTTCCTGCTCCCGGCGAAACGGTAGGTCATGCCCATTTCATGCAATCGTTTGGGGGCAAAGGTGCCAACCAAGCCGTAGCTGCGGCTCGATTAGGTGGTTTTGTGACTTTTGTAACTTCTCTGGGTAACGATATGTATGCTAAGGTATTGAAAGGACATTTCCGCGAGGAGGGCATAATCACCGATTATATAATCGACGATTCAGCCAATCCTACAGGGATTGCTCTGATTTTTGTTGCCGATAGCGGAGAAAACTGTATTGCTGTAGCTCCCGGTGCAAATGGTTCCTTATTGCCCGGAATGGTAAGTAATTTTTCCAAAGTGCTGGATGATGCCGATATTGTAGTTATGCAGGCTGAAATTCCTTACGATACTATCAAGCATATAGCGCTGGATGCTTCTAAACGAGGTAAAAAAGTTTTGTTTAACCCTGCTCCGGCTTGTCATATTGATTCTGAATTGATGAAAGCCGTCAGTATATTGGTTGTCAATGAGCTTGAAGCAGAATTTATTTCAGGTATCACATACACAAAAAACAATATTGAAATTATAGCCGACAGCCTCATAGAAGTCGGTGCACAAAATGTAGTTATCACTCTCGGCGGCGATGGTGCATACATGAAAAACAGAAAGGGAAGTCTTCGTATATCTGGCTTCAAAGTTAATGCAATAGATACTATTGCAGCCGGTGACACGTTTTGTGGTGCATTGGCTGTCGCCTGTGCCCAAAAAGAAATAGACTATGAATCGCTCCGGTTTTCGAGCGCTGCTGCGGCTATTGCTGTTACACGTTCAGGAGCCCAACCCTCTATTCCAATGTTGAGCGAGGTAATCCAATTCCTTGCCGATCATAAACAAGAAGAGACAGCCCCTAACTAATTATAATCTAATAGATCATGAAAAAATGTTTAAAATTCTTATTCATTACCGGATTAGCATTTCTGGTTTTTGGATGTGATGACGACGACAAACATGTTGCGGAACCTATACCCCCTATCTTTAAGGAGGTAAAGATGCCAAGTGAGATGAGTATTATTCCCGGACAAGCTACTCAAATAATAGGGCTTGGTTTTTCACGTGAGGATAAAATCTTCCTTACAAATACAGAGGGTACAAAAGAAGTGGAAGTTCTGGAGGCAACAGATAACTATATCAAATTTATTGTACCGATAGATGCAGGAGGAGAATATTTTGTTACTATAGAACGGTCAGAAAAGCAAACAACATTGAACAGTAAATTGAAAGTGCCGTTTATTGTACCATTAACAGATATTGAATTACCATCAGCAGCTATTTCTCAAGAGGGAGAAGTTTATATTGTTGCTAAAGGTTTTCAAACCGGAGATGTAGTCAAGCTAACCGCGACTTTTTATCCTGACGGAACACAATATAGTATCCCTGTTACATTGACTTCCGAAGGTGCAAAATTCAATTTACCAAAAGGGACTTACGGTATCAATACAATAGTAATAGAAAGAGGAAACCGCAAATCTAATTTGGGCACAATAACCGTCGCGACCAATGTAGGTGATGAAGTTGGCGGAGGCATTGTATTCTGGGTAGATACAAATAAAGCTCATGGGTACATAGCAAGTAAGACAAATGTAGGAACACCAACAGAACAATTCGGTCCAGAGGTTGACCCTATTAATGCCGTAGGGACAAGTCAAGCCATGGGAAGTGGGAAATCTAATACAAAAAAAATAGTGACAAAAATGGCACAACTTCGTTCTATAAACGACTGGCCGGAGTGGCGAACGGTTAAGATAGCAGCCGAATTGTGTGAAGACTTTTCTGTAACTGACAATAATCTTACTTACACAGACTGGTTTTTGCCTTCACGAGAGGAACTGATCGAATTATTTAAAGTTAAGAGTGTACTGGCAAATAAAGGATATGCAATTCCAGCTAATAACTATTGGTCTTCCAGCGAGGCTGACGGAAATACCGGATGGGCAGCTTACTATGTGAACTTCTATGAAGCTACAAATATCGTCTCGGAGTTTGTTTCAAAAAGTGGCTGGAAAATAGGCGTTCGCCCTGTCAGATCATATTAATACTATAAAATTAATACAATGAAAAAGATTATATTATTAAATATAGCTATCCTTTTTACATGTTTGTTAAGTGCGCAGGTAAAAATAACAGGAGTAGTAACAGATGTGAATAGAGAAACCCTTCCAGGTGTATCGGTATCCATAAAGGGCACTACCATAGGAAGTATCACTGATATAGATGGGGCTTACTCCATACAGGCAAAAAAGGGAGATGTGTTAGATTTCTACCTTGTAGGTATGGTCAGGCAGTCTGTAACAGTAGGAAATCAGACAGTGATGAATATACAATTAGTTGCTGAGGCCATCAATCTGGATGAAGTAGTAACTATAGGTTACGGTATATCCAAAAAAAGTGACCTGACTGGAGCAGTAGCATCTATTAAATCAGAAGACCTCACTAATTCTAAAATAGGGACGGTAACATCCGCCTTACAAGGCCTTGCCGCAGGGGTACAAGTTAATACCGGATCGGTGAAACCCGGAGGCGATGCAACGGTTGTTATTCGCGGAGTCGGATCACTCCGTGCCGGAAGCGAACCTTTATATATAGTAGACGGAATCCCTGTGCAGGGTGGACTTCAAGATCTTTCATCAACAGATATTGAGTCTATTGAAGTCTTGAAAGATGCGTCATCGGCATCTATTTATGGTTCCAGAGGATCAAATGGAGTAATACTTGTTACTACGAAAAAAGGTTCGACAGGAAAAACGAGAGTAACCTTCAATGCTTCGTATGGAACACAAAGGATGTTGAATAAGCAAGATCTAATGAATGCCCAACAATATTACGAACTAGTATCCATTGCCCAACCTGATTATAAATGGACATCAGAAGAACTTCGCTTGCTGAGTCAAGGAGAATCTACCGATTGGCAGGATGCTGTTACTCAAAACGGGAATTATCAGAATTACAATGTTTCTATTGCCGGAGGAACAGAGAAACTTTCTCACTATCTGGGTGTAGATTGGTACGATCAGAAAGGTACAATTAAAAATTCATCATTTGACAAGTTAACTGTACGTTACAATATGGATGCCATCGGATCAGACTGGTTTAAATACGGAGTCCGCTTTAATGTAATTGAATCTAAATTGAATAATATAAACGAAGAGACCGATTCTGGTTATGGAACGATGTTTAGTGCTATCAGCTCACAACCTACCGCTCCTATTTATACTCAAGACGGAGAATATTTTGATGGGTTTCTCAATACTAAAGCCAATCCGGTAGCTATTGTA
>ENA-OWNX01000324-OWNX01000324.1-gut-metagenome-genome-assembly--contig:-NODE-324-length-22135-cov-5.921933_pt1 | contig 22135 bp, 17 predicted proteins | sample MGYA00248250_ERZ651778 | MGnify/ENA primary metagenome ERZ651778 (study PRJEB26908, sample SAMEA4031702) | gut metagenome | biome: gut; feature: normal infant; material: stool | place: China | collected 2015...
ATACAGTCCAGGACTTCCTTCTCATCCTGGGATATTCCGGACAGCCTCGCCTTGATTACAAAGTTTGTCTTCGGAGATTTTTCAAGCGTGTATCCCTTCTCACGGATAATGTTAATCATTTCCGTCAGGAAAAATGCGTTGCCGTCCGTCAGCTCATATAATTTTTGACGTTTCTCCGGTTCCGTGTCAAGCTCCGGTAATGATTTGTGCAGAATCTCATCCGTTTCTTCCTTCGTAAACGGCTGGAGGGCTATGAGTTTGACAGAATCTCTGCGGACCAGCGGTTCCAGCGCTTCCGTCACCTCGGCCTCGCTGCTTCTGTTATACGTGCATATGGTCAGCAGCACATCCGGTTCAAGCATAAACTGGAGGCGGCACATGAGCTGAAAGCTCATCTGATCCATCCACTGGATATCGTCAAATGCCAGGACTATCCGGTATTTCTTCGTAATCTCGGTAAACAGGCTGATTACCGTCTTCTCAATCATCTGGTAAGTAAGACGGCCGCTCTCTCTGTCGTCACCGACACCCCGGTTCAGGAGCTGGGAAAGCTTTTCTTCCTCATCGGGAGACAGCGCCCCCTTCATTGTCCCGTTCTCAATACATTGTCTGACTTCCTGAAAGATATCATTCCAGGGGTTTAAGAAGAAATCGGCGCCCTGCCTGTAGCATACCGCATAGAGCGTGATCATCTGTTTCCCCAGCGCCAGCTTCAGTCCGCATTCCAGAAAGGACGTTTTTCCGACGCCTTCCTCCCCCTCTACAGCCAGACATCCAACCTTCTCGCCTGCAGTCCTCTCTAAAAATCCGCTGATTTCGTATAATTCTTTTTTACGGCCGATAAACGGCAAATCAACGGAAACGCCTTCCGTCTTCACATGCTCTTTCACATTAAATACACGGTGGAACAGATCTTTAACCTTCTGTGACGGTTCCATATCCAGAGCATCCTGGAACAGCTTCATCAGATCATAATAAAGGCGGATCGCCATCGTGTAATTGCCGTTCTCAGCATAGACATTCATAATCTCATAATACAGCTCCTCATTGTAAGGATCATTTTTAATAAGGATATTACTGTACTTCTGAATCAGGGAAAGATCATTTTTCTCGCGCGCATCGTCAAGATGCTCCCTGGCGCTCTTTGAGATATTCTGGCGCTGTCCTTCGCGGACTCCCTCCACCCATTCCTCAAATTCATAACAGTTCTTAATATAAAAATGGTCCAAAAAAACACCGCTCTGTCCGACATCACCATCCTCACGGCGCTCCAGATCAATCATAACGGGATAGTCAGGATTAAGTGCTATCCCCGTATGTCCGGTTGTAACCAGAAAATCTTTATCTATAAACCGGCGCACCTGATAAACCGCGTCACGCAGCTTCTTTTTCCCGGTTGTCTCGTCTTCATCTCCCCAGAGAAGACAGATAACCTCCTCCCTGGTGACCGTTTTTCTGATACACAGATAATATAAAAATCCCTCTACTTTTTTATAAGGAAAATTAACCTTCTCCCCATCTGCAAAAATCGTCGGATTTCCACACAGGTTAATTTCAACTTTTTTCATTGCGCCTCCCCTGACTCTGTTACTTTACTGCCCAAACCGCCGCTGTCCGTCAAAAAGAATAACTGTCCTGAACATTCTCCCGGAAGGATATGCCGGTAAACAGTACTCCGAAAGACTCTGCCGCCAAATGCGGGTTTCTACTATGTTCTATATATGTTTCAGTATACAAAACATGGCGTGTACTGTCAACTCTGACGTAGCAGTTCAGACTTTAGATTTAGTTAAGCAGGTGAGGACGCCGCCGGTGCTTAGCGAGGTCCCTCACGAGCTTAGCACTGCCTCGCACTCCAAAGAGTGCAAACGGTCCCCGCAGCAATCCATTCCGGCCGGATTCCCCCCTCACGACAACCTTCACCCGGGGATGGAAGACTCAGCCATCCCCCTCACCACACCGCTTTCTGGGGACGCGTGAACAGTAACGCTGCTCATACTGCGGACACCCGGACGGATGGTTCACATATTGAAAAATGGCCTGTTCTAAGTTATAATAAATGGGCGGCAGAAAATGATGCCGCCGAAGGCGGTAACCTGTTCGCAGAGCGTTCAGGTTATCGTTATCTGAAGATAACAATACCTTAAATGCAGCATATTCAAATGAATAGGGAAGGGAATCTGACTATGATAAGTGATTACAGGAACAAATTTGTTACTCCGGAAATAGCTGCCGCCAAGGCAGTCCAATCCGGTGACTGGGTGGACTACGGTTTTGGCGCCGGCTTTCCGGAGCTGATGGACAAGGCGCTTGCAGGGCGCAAAGGGGAATTGAAAGATGTGAAAATCCGCGGCGGCCTGGTAATCCGCCCCCGAATTGAAGTCGTGGAATGCGACCCTGAGCAGTCCTCTTTTTCATATTACAGCTGGCATATCGGGGACTATGAGAGGAAGCTGCAAAGCCGTGGATTATGCCAGTTTATCCCGATGATTCTCCGTTCACTGCCGGAGCTTTACCGTAAGCATATCCGCGTCGATGTGGCTTTTGTTCCTGTATCGACCCCCGATGACAATGGCTACTGCGGCCTGGGTATCTCCAATTATGCATGGAGAACTATTTTCGAAAATGCTCGTACCGTTGTGTTTGAAATTAATGAGCATCTGCCGAAACTTCACGGGGTGGACGGCTCCCACCGGGTGCATTTGTCGGAGGCTGACTTTATTGTGGAGGGCGAACACGAACCGCTTCCTCTGCGCACTTACCGGGAACCCTCCCCTATTGATGTGGAAATCGCCAGACATGTGGTAAAGGAGATTCCCGACGGCGCAGTCTTGTCCCTCGGCGTGGGCGGTGTTCCTTTCACAGTTGCAAAGATGCTGGCGGAATCGGATCTTAAAGATCTCGGCTGCCATACGGGGACCATCAGCGACGCGTTTCTGGCGCTCTATAGAGCCGGGAAGCTGACGAACAGACTGAAAGAAATTGATACAGGATATTCTACCTGGAACCTTGCCATGGGTTCACAGGAGCTTTATAACTGGCTTGATGAGGAACCGATGCTCTTCCGCCCGGCTGATGTGGATTACGTCCACTCTCCTGAGCGTATCAGCAGGATGAAACGGGTAATCAGTATCAACGGCGGTGTGGAACTGGATCTGATGGGCCAGGAGAATGCGGAATCAGCGGGCAGCCGCCAGCTCTCCGGCACAGGCGGACAGCTCGATTTCCTGGAGGGAGCCTTCCGCTCTGAGGGCGGGAAGGGCTTTATCTGCCTTGCTTCCACGCATAAAAAGAAGGATGGAACACTTAAATCGAATATTGTGCCGTTTGTTCCGGGCGGCAGCGTGGTATCGGCTCCACGGAGTATGATTCAGTATGTGGCAACGGAATTTGGGGTTGCGAAGCTGTCGGGACTGTCTTTACGGGAACGGGCAGAGGCGATGATATCGATTGCGCATCCGGATTTCAGGGATGAGCTTGGGAGGTATGCGCGGGAGAATTTTGGATGAGCTGATGTCATAGTTCGAATCGCTTACTGACAATATCTTTATAAAATAAATACTCAAATTTAGTGGAAAAAAGCCGCTTAATCAAATATCAAGCGGCTTTTTCCATCTTCTGCCTATCACATTACCTTCATTTTCAATGAGATAACTCCCGACAAACCGGCTATAATAATACTAAAAATAAAAACCACATTAACTACTGATATAACTACTGATACATCAAATAAGAAAGCGAGGCTCCCTCCATGACATCTAAAACCACTCCTCCTCTTCGGGAAATCTATTTCGCAGGCGGCTGTTTCTGGGGCGTTGAAGAATATTTTTCACGCATTCCTGGTGTTTATGACAGCATTTCCGGTTATGCGAACGGCAACATTCCAAATCCCACCTATGAAGAGGTCTGTACCGGCACGACCGGTTTTGCAGAGACTGTCCGGGTTATCTATGAGCCGGATATTGTTACGCTTCGCATACTGACGGAGCAGTATTTTAAAATTATTAATCCGATCAGTATCAACCGGCAGGGTAATGACAGGGGCAGCCAGTACAGAACCGGTATCTTTTACGCAAATGAGGAGGATACCGCAGCCATTCAGCCTGTAATGCAGGCCATACAGAAAAAATTTTCCGAGCCATTGGCCGTAGAACTGGCACCAATCAGGAATTTTTATCCGGCTGAAAGCTATCACCAGGACTACCTGAAATTGAATCCAAACGGATACTGCCATATTGATTTCAGCACACTTCATGATTTAACAACACGGCCGGACGGGAAAGTAGGCCTTCGGCTTGCCGGTGAAGAATTGAAAAATACATTGACTGAGGAACAATATAACGTGACACAGAACTCTGCCACTGAAAAGCCTTTTACCGGGAAATATTATGATAACCATGAACCCGGCCTTTATGTTGATATTGTTACCGGTGAACCGCTCTTTATTTCTTCCGACAAATTTGATTCCGGCTGCGGCTGGCCCAGTTTTACAAAACCGGTGGACAGCAGCGCCGTGACAGAACACATTGATACCGGCTACGGCATGAGACGTACTGAGGTGCGCAGCCGCGAGGGAAATTCCCATCTTGGCCACGTTTTCACGGACGGCCCAAAAAAATCCGGCGGTCTTAGATACTGCATCAACAGCGCCTCTCTCCGCTTCATACCGGCCGGACAGATGAGGGAGGAAGGTTATGGAGCCTATCTCTCCCTGCTCAATTCCTAAATAATAACTCTCTCTATCTACGCCAGGTGTGCGTCTGAGAAGCTAACCGCAGGGTCCGCTGCGCCGCCGCTTCTCAGGCGCAAAACTGCATTTTTTCAGTTTCTCTGCATCGCATGCAGCGGTTCGCAAAACAGCGTTTTTAGCAGGGCCGTGAATACCGGGAATAGTGACTGCTTACATGTTCTACTGCTCTTTCATCCACTCAAACAGGCTTATCTGCCGTCCCATTCCTGCTTCCTGCTGTTTCAGCCTTCCCGCCTCTTCCCGCTCCAAACAAGTCTCGGGCAGGGCGTTTAGAAACTCCGACTGCTCTCTGTCCGTCACCAGAATCAACTGCTCCTTAGCCCTGGTCATTCCCACATAAAACAATCTCCGTTCTTCCTCTTTGTCCTTTTCCCCCGACTGCCCCTTTGTCTCCAGAGGAATCAGCCCTTTTCTGACCCCGCACAGAATCACCACGGGAAACTCCAGTCCTTTGGAGGCATGCATCGTCATTAAAGTAACCGCATCTGAACGGTACTGTTTTTTGCCGGGCCGAATCAAATCTCCCTCTGTGCCAAAGGCAAGTGCATCGGTAAATTCTTTCATATTGCGATACATGCCGGAAAGCTGCCTCAACTTTTCCATATTCTGATTATCCAGGTTCTGATCGGCAATCCATTTATCCAGAATGTCATAAGGTTTTTCTTTTATCATCAGTGGAGAATACGTTTTTGCGGCTCTTTCAAATGCCGCTTCCCGCTCCGGACCATCCATCCCGTTCCAGAGAAGGCGTTGGCAAAGCTTTGCCAAAAAGCGTTCCTCCCCGTTTAACAGGCTTCTGAAAAAGCTGACACTTCCTCTGACAGCCATATCAGCCAGAAAATCATCCCGGCCGGCAACGCGGTAGGGTATCCCTTCTTTCCTCAGGCATGTCTCCAAAAATGCCGCCTGACGGTGTGTACGGTAAAGCACTGCAATATCTGAAAAACCGGATAAACGCCCTGTAACCCGTTTTTCCTGCGCATCCAGCATATCGATGCCGCCAATGAGCCGGTTGATTTCTTTTGCGGTAAATATTGCCTCCGCCCTTACACTTTCTGCCGTAACCAGGCGGATGGGACTTCCCTCTGTACACACAGGTTCCAGTTTCCACCTCTGACCCGGATTTTCTGAGATGACTGCCTGCGCCCCCTCAAGGATTGCCGGTACGGAACGGTAGTTTTTATTAAGGGCAATCTCCTTTAAGGAGGGATACTCTTTTTTCAGGTATTCAAAGCAGGCCGGGTCCGTTCCCCGAAACCCGTAGATGGCCTGATCCGGATCCCCTATGACAAAAAGCTCCCTGCCCCCGGAATTCCAAAGTCTGATAAGCTCAAACTGGACGGGATTGACATCCTGGAATTCATCCACCAGAAGGTAATGGAACCGGCGCCTGCCGATTTCTTTCTTTGGCTCTGACTTAAAAAGTTTCAGAGTCTCAAGCAGCAAATCGTCAAAATCACATACTCCCTCTGCCAGTAACCGTTTCTGATACTCAGAAGCCGCTTTGTGAAAAACAGTATTCTCATCCGTATCTTTCCCGGCGCCTGATGGCTCCATCCCCGATTTTTCCAGAGATAAACGCCTCAAAAATCCAGACGGACTCTCCGGCAATCCATATTCCTTTACAATTTCCCCGGCTGTCTCAAGGAGCATCTCTTCCTGCGCCGGAATGCATTCAAAATCATTCTCTTTTAATATTTCCAGGCAGATAGAATGAAATGTACCGATATTCAGGAGACGTACCGTCTTTTTTCCTCCTGTCTGCTTCTCCAGACGCTGTCTCAGCTCCGCCGCCGCTTTATTTGTAAATGTCACCGCCGTAATCTCTGAAGGTTTTACACCTCTTTCTTTGAGCAAGTGCAGAATTCTCGCAGTCAGTGTTCCCGTCTTACCCGTTCCCGGACCGGCTTTAACCGAGACTGCCCGGGCCAAAACGGTAACTGCCTCTTTCTGGTTTTCATTCAGGAATATTTCCCCAGGAAGGTCATGCCTCTCTATTATGATTCCTTCCGGTTCCTTCGATGCAGCCGCCTCTGTGACAGACGCATCCGGCGTTTCTGCCTTACGAAAAATTTCCGTCGGAATCTCTTCGATCACAATATCCTGAGACGGCAAAGCCAGGCTGATCTGCCCGTCCACATTATCAAGTTCCCACGGTTCAAACAACTGAATTGTCCCGTACTCTCCGTCAAATCCCGGCTTTCGCTTTACTTCCCCGCGGCGCAGCCGGCTGATGCCCTCCGCTATCATTGTCCCTGCCGTCAGCCTGATATCCTCCGCAGGTACATTTCTCAAGATGGAAAACTCATCTCCCAGACGTCGGAGCATTTCCTGGTACATCCGCTGGACTCTCACACCGGCAGCCGATTTTCCGGTAGACGCGGCGATTACCTCCGGGAGGGGCACAAGACTTTCAAACACTTTTCCATCCGGCCTGAGATACCCTTCCGCCCGATCAGCCAGCTCTTCCACACGGTGCGATACGCCTATCGTCAGTTTTTTCCCACAGACCGGGCATTTTCCGTCAAACTTCCGGGCCTCAGCCGGACTGAGGCAAAGATGGCACTTGCGGTGCCCGTCGAAATGATATTTTCCTTCCTCCGGAAAGAATTCAATTGTTCCCTGAAGGCCCTCGCCCGTCTCAATCGCTTTCTTTAGTGCCGGATAGGACAGCTCCCCCTCGATCAGATTGGCCTCCCGCCCCAGTTTGGCAGGCGAATGAGCATCGGAATTGGAGATAAGCTGATAGGAATCGAGAGCCGAAAGTCTCCAGTTCATAGGCGGATCAGAGGAAAGTCCTGTCTCCAGAGCATGAATATGAGGCGTTAAATCCCCAAAGCATTCCTGGATTGTATCAAAGCCGGAGAACGCTCCGAATAATGAAAAATGAGGCGTCCAGATATGCGCAGGAATATAGACGGCTTCCGGACAAAGCTCCAGCATAATCTCAAGGAGATCATGGCAGGGCAGTCCCAGTATGGGCCTACCGTCGGAATGGATATTCCCTATTTGTTCAAGCCTCAGTGACAGCCGCTCTGCATCCTCGAGACCGGGAAGCAGAAGCAGGCTGTGAACCTTTCTAACCCTCTCTCCCTGCTTATATATGGAACTGATTTCTCCTGTTACCACAAATCGGGGAGTACCCGAATCGTCTGTAAGCGGATCGCGTACCCGGTATTCCTCCTTTAACGTGTACAGGCCCTCCTCTGCAGGGACCAGCTTTTCCTTCAGTTCTTCCCTCCATGCCGGATGAGTGAAATCTCCGGTTCCCAATAGCCGGATTCCCTTTTTTCTCGCCCACAGTTCCAGAATTTCAGGCGTGCAGTCACGGCTTGTGGCTCTGGAATAGCGGGAATGAATGTGTAAATCTGCTATGTACATTCTGTTTCTCCTTTATGTGTCTGTAGTATTTCATTTGCCGTAAGCATCCAGTTTGCAATATAACTATAAACAGTATAGCACAAAATCACTTCGGGCCATTCTATTTTTTCCCCTGTTTACATATTCTGATTTGAGGTGTTTATATGCAATCCTGTGAATTTGCCATAACCATAACCGCTCTGGCCTGCAATCTTGCCCAGGGCAAAACTCCGGATGAGATCGCCCTCTATGCCGCTTTTTTCTCCCAGCTTGGAGACACTCTGGCAACCATTGCCGCTCACCAGGAATTTTGTGCTCCCAAGGACTCTGCATCCCCAACCGCAGATGTTTCCGAGTCAATTTAGAAAATACGCCGGACTGCCGGAAATGGAAACCTCCATATCCGACAGCCCGGCGTATTTTTCTGTAGTTTATCTCATGATTCAGCTTACGCTTTATATTCCATCGGTGCCTGCCTCAAGCCGTTTGCTGCCTGTTCCGTATCATTCTTCATGGCAAACTCATTTTTATTTCTTAAGCTGGGTAAGCCTTTCCTGCACCTGCGCCATCATCTGGGTATATTTCTCCAGCTTTGACCGTTCCTCCGCAATCTTCGCCTCCGGAGCTTTGCTTACAAACTTTTCATTACTCAGCATTCCTGTAACGCGTGACAACTCCTTAGCAAGCTTTTCTTCCTCTTTTTCCAGACGTTCAATCTCTTTATCAAGATCCACCAGCTCTGCAAACGGCATATAAATTGCTGCCTGGGAAGTTACTGCCGATACCGCATCGTCTGCAATCCCGGCCTTATCCTTCTGAAGCGCCACTTCACCTGCATATCCCAATGTTGCAAAGAAAACCCGGCTATGCTCAAAAATGCCCAGAATCTCTTCGTTATCGGACACAACATATACTTTCGCCTTTTTGCTCGGCGGCACATTCATGGAAGTGCGGACATTACGGATTGCTCGTACCGCCTCCTTGATAACCTCGACGGCCTTTTCTTCTCCGGCAAAGTTCCACTCTCCTTTGTAAACCGGCCAGGAGGAAATCATGATGGACGGTTCCTCATCCTGAAGGTTACAGAAGATTTCCTCTGTGATAAACGGCATATAAGGATGAAGGAGCTTCAACGAGTTAATCAGGACGGTCTTAAGTGTCCACAGAGCCGCCGCTTTTGTCGTGTCGTTGTCATCCCAGAGCCTTGGTTTTACCATCTCGATATACCAGTCGCAGAACTCCTCCCAGATAAAATCATACACCTTCTGGAGAGCGATTCCCAGCTCATATCTGTCCATATTTTCCGTCACGTCTTTTGCCAGTGTATTTACTTTGGACAAAATCCAGCGATCCGCCATTGTTAAGTCCGAGAGACTGACATCGGCATCCGGCGCTTTTTCAATATTCATCATGATGAAACGTGTGGCATTCCATACTTTATTGGCAAAGTTCCGGCTGGCCTCGACTCTCTCCCAGTAGAAACGCATATCATTGCCCGGTGCATTTCCGGTCATCAGGGTCATACGGAGAGCATCTGCGCCGTACTTATCAATTACCTCCAGCGGGTCGATGCCGTTGCCGAGTGATTTACTCATCTTACGTCCCTGGGAATCCCTTACCAGGCCGTGAATCAATACGGTATGGAACGGTTCTTTTCCCGTCTGTTCAAGTCCTGAAAATACCATACGGATTACCCAGAAGAAAATGATATCGTATCCTGTTACCAGCACATCCGTCGGATAGAAATACTCAAACTCCGGTGTTTTCTCAGGCCAGCCGAGGGTCGAGAAGGGCCACAGCGCGGAAGAAAACCAGGTGTCAAGCGTATCTTCATCCTGATGTAAATGGGTGCTGCCGCATTTCGGGCAGACTGCCGGCGTTGTCTTCGCCACCGTCATCTCGCCGCATTCCTCACAGTAATAGGCTGGAATCCGGTGTCCCCACCAGAGCTGTCTGGAGATACACCAGTCGCGGATACCCTCCAGCCAGTGGAGATATGTCTTTCCAAAGCTCTCCGGAACAAATTTGAGACGTCCTGACTGCAATGCCTCAATGGCCGGTTTCGCCATCTCGTCCATCTTCACAAACCACTGCGGTTTTACCATCGGCTCTACAGTTGTGCCGCAGCGGTCATGGGTTCCTACATTATGTGCATGGGGAACCACTTTAACGAGAAGTCCCTGGGCCTCTAAATCAGCCACGATTGCTTTTCTGGCTTCGTAACGGTCCATGCCCTTGTATTTTCCGGGAGCGCTGATTGTCGCATCATCATTCATGATGCAGATCTCTTCCAGGTTATGGCGTTTACCCACCTCAAAATCGTTCGGATCGTGAGCCGGCGTTATTTTAACACAGCCTGTTCCAAAATCCTTGTCTACATACTCATCCGCCACAACCGGGATTTCACGGCCGGTCAGCGGCAATTTCAGCATCTTTCCAATCAGTTCCTTATATCTGTCATCCTCCGGGTTTACCGCAACTGCAGTATCGCCCAGCATCGTCTCCGGACGTGTGGTTGCAATTTCTACAAACCGGTCCTCCTCCCCGACAATCGGATAATTGATATGCCAAAAAAATCCGTCCTGCTCCTCATGCTCTACTTCGGCATCGGAGATGGAAGTCTGGCAGATTGGACACCAGTTGATAATTCTGGAGCCTTTGTAAATATATCCTTTTTCATAGAGCTTTGTAAATACTTCCAGCACGGCATCGGAGCATCCCTCATCCATGGTAAAACGCTCTCTGTCCCAGTCTGCAGAGGAACCTAATTTATGGAGCTGCTTAACGATACGGCTGCCGTAATCCTCTTTCCACTCCCATGCCTTCTCCAGGAATTTATCGCGTCCCAGATCATGCTTGTCTATTCCCTCGCTCTTCAGCTTATCAATAACTTTAACCTCTGTGGCGATGGCGGCGTGATCCGTTCCCGGCTGCCATAATGCTTCAAATCCCTGCATTCTCTTGTAGCGGATTAAAATATCCTGCATCGTATTATCGAGAGCATGGCCCATATGGAGCTGTCCTGTAATATTTGGCGGCGGCATCACGATTGTAAACGGCTTTTTGTTTTTATTAACCTCCGCATGAAAATATTTGCTGTCCAGCCATTTCTGGTAGAGGCGTTCTTCAATGTCCGCCGGATTATAAGTCTTCTCAAGTTCTTTCATGTGTATCTCCTTTTATTTTTATTGGCTTTTGTTTTACTGCCAATGATTTATTTCTTTTTGATTCGCAAAGCGCATGTTTAAATAAATTTAAAAGATTCTATCACCTGCATGATTTCCTGTTTCAGCTTCAGGTCCGGCTCACCGTCCTCCGGGAAGGTTGCCGTAATAAGATACCCGTCTTCCCCGTCCGATACCAGATAAAGGAGCTGGTTCATCCGGTAATTCCCGGTGCTGTCGGTCATTGTCATGCCAAGCCCGGCCATTTCACCGCTTATCTCACGGATATCCGTTGTCCTGATATCCGGATACGCCTCTCTCAAAGCGTCTACATAACTTCCGGCAAAGGTATCTTTAAAATCTGAAATCATCTCTTTTGTAATTCCGTCTGCCGGGGAAAAAGAAATCCGGACCGTACTGTCTTTTATAAGGCAGAGTTCCCACGCGTCCCCGCTTTTCCCGGACTGCCATCTCTCTTCATCTGCCGAAACAGTAAACTTGCCGTCTCCGCTTAAGCAGACTCCGTTTTTAAAAGTTCCCGGTTCCTGGGCTGCAGCCTCTTGTTCTGCCTCGCTCCCACACGCCGTGAGCAGTATAGCTATTATCATGAGCACAGCTATCACAGTATTCACAACGGACGCTTTCACCATTCCTGTCGTTCTCTCCGTCATCTGCCGCCTCCCTGAAGGAATAAACCTGCCACTGTCAACTGTGGCCGTTCCTGCATATCACATCTGTTTCCTGACAATACGGTACTCATCATCTGTCTGGTAGTATGGACATTCAAAACGTTGATTTCCAAGAAATGACGCCATCTCATCTTCGTCCAAATCCGCCTCACAGACATAATAGCCATAATCGTCATCATAGACATAATTACCGCAGGATTCACAGCTCTGCGGCCCATCCTGTTTCTTCAAGCCGTCACCTCCTTTACAAAAGCGTTCCGTTTACCGCCGCAGTGCGATACTCCGCGGAGCGGTTTTTAATTAACAGGTGAACTTTCCTGTTAAACAAGAAGGAATCCCGCTCGCGGGATTCTCCGCCTGCGGCGACATTGTTCCCTACCGCCGCAGTGCGTTCCTCCGCGGAGCGGTTTTTAATTAACAGATGAACTTTCCTGTTAATTAAAAAAACCCCTTGCATAAACTTATGCAAAGGGCGAAATATCTTCCGCGGTACCACCTGGCTTCTGCCGAATTCTCTAAACCTTCCGGCAATCTCATTCAGTCCTTTAACGGAGACTATCCGTGATTCCCTACTTGCACTCTGCTTTGGGGCCCCCGGCTCCGAAGCTACCTTCCATCCACACCTTCCCTGAACAGCCTCTCAACCGTTGAGCCGTTCTCTCTGTCGGGGTTGTGTATGTACTCCTCTTCTTCACAGCCTTTTCTTATATACTATGTAATCATAGTGGTTTTTCTCCTGATTGTCAAGCCGGTGCCGTATTTTTTTACGCAGCTCCTGTATAAACAGGGTAACAGTTCAGATAGGCCAGCAAATCTGCTGCGCCGACCTTGCGAAAAGGTAATGGCAGCAGCTTATTTGAATGGTACCCCATACCCGGAAAAACAATTGCCAAAGTCCTGTTATTTTCAGCCATTGCCCGTTCCGCTCTCTTCCCTGTCTTCATCCTCCGCACTCTCTTCATCGTTCCTGGTATCTGCTTCCCTGTCATCCAAACGTGTTTCCACTAAATATCTAGGCCTCCGCTTTGTCTCCAGATATATCTTTCCGATATATTCTCCCACGATTCCAATCGATAATAAAAGCAGACCGCCGATAAACCAGATGGAAACCATGATACTGGCCCAGCCGCTTACCGTATTTCCTCTGTAAAAATCCACAACCGCCCAGACCAGAAAACCAATGCTGACAAAAAAGGACGCAATCCCGGCAAATGTAATCAGCCTAATCGGTTTTATGCTGAGGGAAGTAATTCCCTCTATTGCAAAAGCAAGCATCTTGCCGAGAGGATACTTGCTCTCTCCTGCCGCCCTCTCTTTCCTGTCATAATATACAACGTCGGAGGGGTATCCGATCATCGGCACGATTCCGCGAAGGAACAAATTGACTTCCGTAAATTCCTTAAGCCCCTTTAAAGCCCTGCGGCTCATCAGCCTGAAATCCGCATGATTATAAACCGTATTGGCGCCCAGAAGGTTCATTAGCTTATAAAATCCCTCCGCAGTCAGCCGTTTGAAAGCGGAATCGGTCGTCCTCTTCTTCCTCACCCCATAGACAATATCGCAGCCTGCTTTAAAACGCTCAATCATCTGATCACAGGCATCCACATCATCCTGCAAATCCGCATCCAGAGAAATCGCAGCGTCGCAGTGCCGGGCTGCCTCAGAAAGTCCTGCCAGAAGCGCATTTTGATGTCCCCGGTTGCGGCTCAGCTTAAGTCCCAGAAAGTAACCGTCTTCCCTGTTCAGATTTTCAATCAGTTTCCATGTTCCGTCCCTCGATCCGTCATCCACCAGCAGAATACGGCTTTCCTCACCGATAACCCCCGCATTAATCAGCGTCACCAGCTTTTTTCCCAAAATACCGGCTGTCAAAGGCAGTACTTCTTCTTCGTTATAACAAGGCACCACAAAATAAATGATCGGTGCATTTTCCATTTTCTCTCATCTCCTGCTGTCTTTTTTAAAACATACTGCTCATTATATACGAAAACAGATTAAAAAGAAAGGGGGGACTTACCCGAGTCGCCGCCATTTATCAATGCTTTTCTTTGCTGAAAGCCAAAGGAAAATTTTACTGCACCCAAACACCATTTTCATCCACCAAAAATCCGTCCGGCGTTGTGCCTCCGGTAAAGAGTGAGCCATTATCGTCCACATAATACCACATACCGTTGGTCTCCACCCATCTGGTCTTTGCCAGGCCTCCGCTGTTCCGGAAGAAGTACCAGATGCCGTCGATCTGGTTCCAGCCGGTCACCATCTGGCTGTCGTTATTAAAATGATATATCTCATTATTAATCATCATCGATTCATTCCTTGCATATGTACCGTCCGCCTTGACAAACTGCCATATCTGGCCGTTCTGTATCCACTTATTGGCGTCTCTGGCGTTGGCTCCGGGACCGCCGGCCGGGGATGAAGGCGCTGTGCCTCCCGGACCTGTCTGCTGCCCGCTCTGCTGACCGCCGGCCGGATTCTGCTCGGCAGCCAGATATGCAAAGCCGTAATCGAGAAGCGCTTTGGTATCAGTATAATGTGTCTGCTTACTCTTCAGGACGACGGCAATGAGCCTCTTTCCGTCCCGCTCAGCACAGGTGACGAGTGTATTGCCGGCCAGGGATGTGTATCCTGTCTTTCCGCCCACAATTCCCTGATAATATTCACCATTGGCAGGATTCACCATCTTATGCCCCATCGTCAGTTTTCTGACCGTGGGAACCGAAGCCGTGGCCGGAAAATCATAGCTTACGGTGGATGCTATCTGGCTCAACGTCTGATTCTCAAACGCCGCCTTTGCAATCAGCGCCATATCCCTGGCAGTCGTATAGTGATTCGAATCATTCAATCCATTCGGATTGACAAAATGCGTATTGGTACATCCAAGGGAAGCCGCTTTCTGATTCATCAGATCGGCAAAGCCGCTGACGCTTCCGGCCACATGCTCGGCCAGGCCATTAGCCACTTCATTGGCAGATTTCAATAAAAGGGCGTACATACAGTCCTTCACGGAGAACTTGTCCCCGGCTTTAATTTTCAGTGTCACTGCGCCTGCCTCCAGGTTTGTAACCGCATTCTCGGAAAATGTCACCGTATCATCAAGACTGCTGCGTTCCAGCACCAGAAGAGCCGTCATAAGCTTTGTTATGCTGGCAGGATAAAACCTTGTATCTGCATTCTGCTCAAATAAAAACCGGTTATTCAAAGCATCGTAGAGTACCGCCCCCTGGGATGCCACAACCGGAGTCTCCAGAGAACCTGAAGCAGTTCCCTGGGAAGGATTTGTCCCTGCCGTACCAGTTGTCCCGTTCCCCTGGGATGTTGTAACGGTTCCTGAAAGAGCCGGAAGGCGTGAAGGGCTGGATGAGCCGGTCTGGCTCTGCTGCGTCTGCTGCCCCTGCCCCGGATTTTGCCCCGTCTCCAACCCCGGCCCCGCAGAAGGCCCCATAACATTAGCCGAAACAGTTGAAACCACAGCCATCGACATGGCTATCCCCAGACAAAGCGCTGCTTTAAAATTCTTCCATTTATTCATCCGTAATACTCCTGTATCTCTCATTTTTATAATTGTCGGTAATATTTCCGACTTCATTATAAATATTGAAGCCGTTTTCCCATTTCATACTTTACCATTGTACAGCATTTTCCCATATTACACAATCGAATCCGAAAGTTATAATTATTACAATTTTATTACAGACTAAATGCACGCCCATCTTGTAAAATACCACTGTTGCATAAAAAGCCTTCCTTGTCTTTGATCAGTTATTTTAACCGGACATATCAGCACATATATCCTGTTAAACCGGATATAATCAAGTCATATATATCTTACAATCATATACAGGTGGTGATATAATGTACGAAGAGCTATTTTATAAACGTTTAGTTGAATTACGTCTGAATAAAGGCGTCTCAGCCCGCGATATGAGCCTCTCCATAGGCCAGAGCGCAGGATATATAAATGCACTTGAAAATAAAAAAGGCATGCCCAGCCTGACCGTCCTTTTTTACATCTGTGAATATCTTGATGTCACTCCCTCCGAATTTTTCGATGAGGGAAACGGATATCCCTCCGATCTGAATGAGATTGTGGAGGATCTGCGTCATCTCAACCGGTCCTATCTGCAAAGCATCGGTTCAATCATAAAAGGGCTGCGCAGATGAATTAGTATCCACTAATTTCTTCTGCAGCTGCCCTTCTTGTTGTAGTAGCTTCCTCATTATCCCAGCTTGCAGACGTCCACCCACATCTCATAGCCTGAGCACTGTTCCAGTTCTTCCATCGTCAGTTCTATTGCGCTGTTGCTGCTCCCGCAGGCCGGAAATACAGTCGCAAACCGCTTCATGGATTCATCCAGATAGACCTTCACCCCTTCATTAATGCCAAACGGGCATACACCGCCCACGGTGTGCCCCACTTTTTCCGCCACTTCATCAGGGGAGAGCATCTTTGCTTTAACCGCAAACTGCTCCTTGTACTTATGGTTGTCTATTTTCGCATCGCCCGCCGTGACAATCAGTATCGGTTCTTCTCCGATTTTGAATGACAATGTCTTTGCGATTCTGGCCGGCTCACAGCCAACGGCCTGTGCAGCCAGTTCCACCGTGGCGCTGGATGTCTCAAACTCCAGTACCCTGTCATCCATGCCCCATTTTTTCATATGTTCTTTTGCCCGTTCAATCGACATTCCCGTCTCCTCCTGCTTAAATTGCCGAATCCGTCGATAACGTTTCACGGACCCGGCAATGAATTTTATAAATATTTTCTTCTAAGTTCCGCTGCGCTCTCCGCAACAAGGTATCCCGGTGCAATATCAAATACGGTCTTGCAGCCGCTCTGTCCCTCTGCGTTCATCCTGTAAGCCGCCCGCGCGTAAGAAACGATAATGGAGGATGTAAATTCCGGATTCGAATCCAGCTTCAGGCTGTACTCTATCACATGGCCGTTCTCTTTATTCCATCCTGTTTTTCCGCCCCTGAGCACAAATCCCCCGTGGGGCAGACGGGTGTGATCCCTCTTCATCTCCTCCTCCGTTATAAAATGTACGGTCGTATCGTAATCCGAGAAATAATTTGGCATTGTCTTGATTTCATTCTCTATTTTTGCCTTGTCAGCGCCTTCTTCCGCCACGACAAAGCATTCTCTTGTGTGCTTCTGCCTAGTGGTCAGTTCAGGATTTTTGCCGCTTCTCACTTCCTCCAGTGCGCTCTCCACCGGAATTGTATACTGTCTGGCATCCTTTACACCCTCCAGCCTTCTGATTGCGTCGGAATGTCCCTGGCTTACGCCTTTGCCCCAGAATGTGTAATTCTCACCCTCCGGCAGAGCAGCCATCGCATATACACGTGCAATTGAGAACATGCCAGGATCCCAGCCGGCCGATATCACCGATACTTTTCCACCCTTTTTCGCAGTCTCATCCACAGCTTCAAAATGCTCCGGAATCTTCGCGTGAGTGTCAAAACTGTCTACCACATTAAACCACTGGGAATACTTCGGCGTCTGTGCCGGAAGATCAGTCGCGCTTCCCCCGCAGAGAATCAGAACATCGATCTCATCCTTCATCTTTTCCGCTTCATCCGCCAAAAGCACCGGAACTCCTTTTGTCAGGATTTCCACTGTTTCCGGAGCACGCCTCGTAAAAACGGCCTTTAATTCCATATCCGGATTCTGTTTCAGTGCGCACTCCACTCCTCTTCCCAGATTGCCATAGCCTAAAATACCGATTCTTATGCTCATTTTTCTTTCCTCCGTCTGTAAATGATTGCCAAAAGGGCATAAAAAGGGAGTGATTCCTCACTCCCTCGTCAGTTGTTCCCTATTATACTATAAAAACATAAATTTTTCCAGATCTATTCTTTATATTCTTTCCACTCGTTTCCCTTACAAACCTTTTACTGCCTGTTTCTGCGCCTGATACCATGTAAGAAGCAGCGGCTCAATCCTCCTGTTCCAGATTGTCAAACAAATCGCAGGAATAAAATTCCCGGATCGACATGTTAAATCCTTCAGCTATTTTCTGAATGTTGACAATGCCCGGATTTTTGCTGCGTCCATTGAGAATACATTTCAGCGTCGAAAGCGGCATACCCGTCTTATACGACAGTGCATATAAAGTGAGCCGGTCCCTTTTGAGAAGCTCTCTGATACGTTTCACAGTCGCCTCACATATCTGCATCTTATGACCTCCAATCTTTCGTATGAATCTAGTTTATACGAAAAATTGGAAAAAGCAGGGCGATAAATCATACTGAATGTAAGGTTCTGGAAATTTTTTCCATTTTTTACTATAAGGCGGCAATTGACCATTGCCGGTCATTGCCAGCAATCGGATTTTCGTCATCAATCCAGTTCACTCAGGCCTGTATAAAGGTTGTAATATCGACCTTTCTGACGTATCAGCTCCTCGTGATCTCCTCTTTCAATAATTCTCCCGTGTTCCAGAACCATGATTGCATCGGCATTGCGTACTGTGGAAAGCCGGTGCGCAATTACCAGTGTCGTTCTGTCCTTCATCAGACGGTCCATACCGTGTTCGATGTGCTTCTCCGTTCTGGTATCGACGGAGCTGGTGGCTTCGTCCAGAATGAGGATTGGAGCCTTGGACACAGCCGCCCTGGCTATGTTGAGAAGCTGCCTCTGCCCCTGGCTCAGGTTAGCGCCGTCCCCTTCCAGCATCGTGTCATAGCCCTTCGGAAGCCGCATTATAAATGAGTGGGCCGATGCCGTTTTGGCGGCCTGAATTACCTCTTCGTCGTCTGCATCCAGACGGCCATAGCGTATATTTTCCATCACGGTGCCGGTGAACAAATGGGTATCCTGTAACACCATTGCGATGTTGCGCCGCAGTTCATTACGTCTGATATGGCGTACGTCGGTTCCGTCCACCGTTATCGTTCCTGACTGTATATCATAAAAACGGTTAATCAGGTTGGTAATCGTCGTTTTACCGGCCCCGGTGGAGCCGACAAATGCAATCTTCTGTCCCGGCTTCGCATAGAGGCTGATATCATTCAGGATCACTTTATCCGCGTCATACCCAAATGTCACATGGTCAAGGACCACCTCCCCGCTCACCGGCTCCACCGATACCGCTTCCGTATCATCTGCCGGTTCAGGCTCCGTATCCATCACGGCAAACACACGCTCCGCTCCGGCAAGGGCTGAAAACACATTGCTTATCTGCATGGATATTTCATTGATCGGCCTTGAAAACTGTCTTGAAAAGTTTAAAAATACCGTCAGGCCTCCGACGTCAAAATTCCTGAACACACAGAGCAGGCCTCCGATGCAGGCGGTCAGGGCATAATTGATCTGGCTCAGGTTTCCCATAACCGGGCCCATGATGCCTCCAAAGAACTGGGCTTTAATCTGTTTATCCCTCAAATCGCCGTTTAAATAGCCAAACTCTTCCTCCGCCACTTCCTCATGGCAGAATACCTTTACAACCTTCTGTCCCTGAATTGTCTCCTCAATATACCCATTGAGCGCGCCCAGGGCCGACTGCTGGGCCGAGAAATACTTCTGGCTCCTGCCGGCCACAAAGCCTCCCGCTTTCATCATCAGCGGTATCATAACAACGGTAATCACAGTCAGGTAAATATTCGTATAAATCATCAAAACCAGCGTCCCTATGATACTGAGCGCTCCGGAAAACAACTGAACCAGCGTACTGCTGAGCATGTTTCCGATAGTATCCACATCATTTGTAAAACGGCTCATCAAATCGCCGTTATTATTAGTATCATAAAAGCGAAGAGGAAGCTTCTGCATCTTTGCGAACAGCTCCTCCCTGATCCGCTGCAGCGCATTCTGCGCTATCGTCAGCATAATCCTGGACTGCGTATAATTGGCTGCCACGCTGAGCAGATAAATCCCAGCCATCACGATTAACGCCCTGAACAGACCCGCGCTGTCACCTCTGCTCCCGTCCAGGGGCACGATATAGGTATTGATGATCGGGCGCAGCATATATGAGCCTGCCAGGTTAGTGAGTGTACTCACAATGACGCAGAGAAAGGCCGCCCCCATCCACATTTTATCTTTTTCAAGGTAAGACAGCAATCTCTTCACCGTCTCCTTGCTGTTCTTTGGTTTGCCGCCTCCCCTGGCCGCCATTCTGCCGGGTCCGTGTTTCTTCCTCGGTGAATCGGCAACACGGTTGCCGTAACGCCTTTTGAGGCTCTCTATTCTGTTCTGATCCATCATGCCAGCACCTCCTGTCCGTCCTTCGCTCCCGCTGCTGCCTGCGGCGCATTGCCGCCGTCCTCTTCGTCCCCGCTGTTCCTGCCGTATTGGGTTTCATATATTTCCCTGTATGCCTCACAGGAACCGAGCAGCTCATTATGAGTGCCCATACCGATAATTTTGCCGTCATCGAGGACAATTATCTTATCCGCATCCTCGACCGAGCTGATTCTCTGGGCTATAATGAATTTTGTCGTGTCCTTCAAAGACGTACGGAAAGCTTTTCGTATCTGCGCTTCCGTTGCCGTATCTACAGCGCTGGTGCTGTCGTCCAGAATCAGGATCCTTGGCTTTTTGAGAAGCGCCCTGGCGATACAGAGTCTCTGCTTCTGTCCTCCCGAAACATTGACTCCGCCCTGTCCCATCTCAGTATCGTATCCATGAACAAACGAAGTGACAAATTCATCAGCCTGGGCGCTCTTTGCCGCCTCTCTGACCGTCTCCATACCGGCTTCCTCATCACCCCATTTTAAATTTTCTTCAATCGTGCCGGAAAACAGTATGTTCTTCTGCAGTACCATTCCGACTCCTTCCCTCAGATTTTTCAGGGAGTAGTCCCTGACATCAATCCCGTCTATCAGCACCTGACCGGATGTGGCGTCATAGAGCCTCGGTATCAATTGAACCAGGGATGTCTTTCCGCTTCCTGTGGAACCGATGATTCCCACCGTCTCTCCGCCGTTTACCTGAAGATTGATGTGTTCCAGAACGTAATCACCGGCCTGGCCGTAAGAGAAACAGACATCTTTGAACTCCACACCGCCCTTTGTGACATGAGCGTCTTTTCTGGCCGCATCCGTATCCGTCAAATCAATTTCCGTATCCATTACCTCATTGATTCTCTTTACTGAGGCCATGGCTCGGGAACTCTGTAAAAACACCATTGACAGCATCATCAGCGACATCAGAATCTGTACTATATATGTGGTAAATGCCGTCAAATCTCCGACAGCCATGCCGCCTCCGATAATAATATTTCCGCCGTACCAGACCACGGCGACTGTCGTCACATTCATCGCCAGCATCATTACCGGCATCGTCGCAATGACAATCCGCATGGCTTTTAAGCTGCTTTCCTTCAGGTCGGCGTTCATCTCCTTAAATTTTTTGCACTCATAATCTTCCCGGACGAAAGACTTAACTACCCGGACATTCGTCAGCACTTCCTGTATTCCGTTATTGAGGCGGTCCAGCTTTTTCTGCATAATCTCAAACCGCGGGAATGCCAGCTTCAGTATTGTCGCAATAGCCGCAGTAAGAAGCGGTATCACAATCAGAATAATTACCGCCAGCCGGGCATTCATCCAAAACGCCATAAACAGCGCTCCAATCAGCATCCCCGGCGCGCGAAGCATCAAACGCAGCCCCATCATCATAACATTCTGTACCTGCTGGATATCATTCGTCAGTCTGGTAACAAGAGAACCGGTGCTGAAGTCATCAATATTTTTAAAGGAGAACTGCTGGACCCTGGAAAATACATCCTTTCTCAGATCGCTGGTAAAGCTGATCGATGCTTTGGCTGAAAAATAGGCGCCCAGGATTCCTCCTGCCGCCATCAGCACGGTAGTTAAAAGCATCACAAGCCCAATCTTTATAATGTAACCGGCATCCCGCTGAGCCACTCCATTATTGATGATCATCGACATCAGTTTCGGCAGCATAATTTCCCCGAACACTTCCGTCAGCATCATGAGCGGCCCAATAATAAAGGCGCTGCGATACGGCCTGACATATTTCATATATTTTTTCATATTTTATTCCTCCAATTATTCCTGGGTAGTGTCAAGTTTCACTACCTGTTTTATTGTTTAAACCTTGATTTTATGGGAGTTTGCAATAAAAAGAGCAATGACCTCCCTTTTTTTGGTATAATGTCCTCGACCAAAATTCCAAAATACCAGAAAGGATTTCATTGCTCATG
>ENA-OWNX01000329-OWNX01000329.1-gut-metagenome-genome-assembly--contig:-NODE-329-length-21894-cov-5.749736_pt1 | contig 21894 bp, 19 predicted proteins | sample MGYA00248250_ERZ651778 | MGnify/ENA primary metagenome ERZ651778 (study PRJEB26908, sample SAMEA4031702) | gut metagenome | biome: gut; feature: normal infant; material: stool | place: China | collected 2015...
CCAGCCGGATATCATTCTCTCCGGCTCCGCCCTGCGAAAACAAAACCACAGTATCTCCTTCTCCATCCAGCGATGCCGGCGACGTGTTTGGAAGCTTACGGCATATCTGCCGGGAAGAGTCCATTCATAACCGTATGATTCAGATAGGAATGAAACGACTCATAATCTTCTGGAGACAAGGTGCCGGGGGAAGACATGATTACCAGCTCATGTCCGGTATTTCCTTTGTGATACGGCGGGTGTACATGTGAAAATGCATTCTCTTTAAAACCGCACCGCTCATAGAACGACTTTCGGTGGATTGAAATATCATCCGAGGGCGGATCGATTTCCAGAATTATGGTTTTCTCCTTTTTCCCCAACCATTCCAAGGCCCTCTGGCCATATCTTCGGTTTCGCATCTTTGGATTGATGCAGAAATGCTCTACATAAATAAAGTTCTCTGTTTCCCAGTACAAGATGACTCCGGCAAAATCGTTTCCGTCATAAATCAAGTCAAAATGGTATTGACTGCATTCCAGAATTTTTTTCTGAGATGCCTCTTCCCTCTGCTCATGGGCGGGGAAACTCATGGCATATAAGGCCATTGCGGCTGGATACATGGCATCTTCAGCCGAGGTCAGTCTCTTGAAATTTAGTTTTATCTTTTCTTTATCCGGCAGGACGGCTTTAAGGAAGGCATCTTTGTTTTCTGTTTTCAGCCAGTTCATATTCTGTGCTTTTTTAAACGGCATTTTTCCTCCGAAGGATTTTATGCAATCCGCATGCATGAGCAGTTCCTTCGGAATGTTTTTTTCGACTGCATTCTGAAATGTTTCAGTTTCGCAATTGCAGAAATAGAAAGAAACCGATTTAGTAAGCAGTACATTTTTATATTGCTGGATAAACTTTGCAGCCGGTTTGTAGATTTTACCGAACCGGATGCCGGAGCCGACTATAATCGTGTCAAATAATTCGGGATTGGGGATGGCATGCCTGAGATCACATACAGTGCAGTCCGTCAGCTCCTTTGCCAGCAGTTCGGCACATTCCCGGGCGGCGCCTGACTTGGTTGCATAGAGGAGTAGTGTTTTCATCTGTCGTATTCCTTTCTTGACTCGCTTGTGAACATATCTAAACTGTGTTCAATGTATAATAAAAAACAGGCTTTGTCAATGGCCGTCTGAACTGTTAACCAGTAGTATTCCGGCTCACAATAAAACCGGGAACCGTACATACCATAGTCTTTATTTCTTTTTCTGAAAAACCTTGTGCCAAAAGGGTTTCTATAAAACAAAGCATTCCTTCCACGGGATGTTCAAACCCGGCCTGTCCCCGATCGGTGGACAGATATACGTGATTAACGCCCGAATTTCTGATATTAGATGCCATTTCTTCAGCAGAAACAGAGCCTTCGGCAATGTTCAGCCAGTTTTTTTCGATCAGGACTCCGGTATCGGCCAGTTCTTTTTGAATTGCCCCGCTGGATTTGGTGCGATTCCATTCAGGATGTGTTAATATCATATTGACACCATGCTTTCGTCCTGTTTTGCACAGTAAATAGGCCTCTTTCGTATCAAGATGGCCCGTGGCGAGACAGGCGCCGTATTTCTTTATAATATCAAAGATTTCGAATATCTCTTTTTTCATCTCTCTGTTCTCATTAAAAATTGAGATACCGGGGCGTTGGAAAAAATCTCCCGGCATATCGCCGAATTTCAGGCAGTTTTCAGAATCTCTGGTGGGCATCCAGATGATGACAGCTCCCATTTTCAGGGAGTTTTCTACGGCATAGGGATTGAGACCGCCGACAGGTTGGTTAAGAGCCAGGCCGCCAAATGCCTTTGCGGCGCTGTTACTGTGCAGATTCACCAGAGCTGCCCTGGCCGCCGTACATCCGTAATGCGCCTTAATCAGGACACCCGCCATGCCCGCCTCTCCGGCCTCACGGACGAGATCAAAATCGTCTAATGCCCGGTGAAAAGCAGAGGGTTCGGTATGTGTGTGGAGATCATAACCCCCTTTAATCAGCTCTTTTGCAATTTGGCGATATGATTCCGAAATAAAGTGTATTTGTTTCATAAAACCTCCAATAAGAATAAAAATACCGTTTTTGAGATAAGGATATAGTAACACCTTTAAAAGGAATAGTAAATACTGTATTTTAAAAACGGAATAAAAATACTTTTTAAATGGTATTGTTATGCTTTTATTGATTATGGCGATAGAATGACGTGGCAAGAGAGCGGGAATAGGAGACAGACGGGGTGTATTCCAAGGTGATAAGATGATTGGCCGGGGCGATTCGAACCGAAAAATAAAAGGCCCGTTATTTGGGCCTTTAGTATGGTAGACAAACTATATTTTCTGATTTTTATGGGCTGAAAATCTTTGTAAAATCGTAATTTCCTTCCTCCCTATTAAGACGGCGGCCTGTTCACGCGGCGCACAGCGTGTCGGCCAGTCATGAAAGAGATTACCGCATAAAGACATCGGCTTTATCAAGTTCTGATTCCAGTTCCTCAAGTATTTTCATGGAATCGGGGCCGAGCCGGCGGGCCAGTTCGGCAGTGAGGGCCTCTGCTATAAACATAAGCGGAAGAATACCGCAGCCGCTGTTGACAGAGTTTGTATCGATAACAATATCGGCATAGCGGGCAATCGGATTCAGGGACGTGTTTGTAACTAGAATGATTGGCACGTGGCGATCGCGGCAGATGGCAGATACGTCAATTGTCCGTTTGGTACAGGGCCAGGCCGAAAAAATGATAATAATATCTTCCTCCGCACTCAGGCGGAATATTTTATCATACAAGAATTCGCTTTCGTTGCTGAGCTGCCTGACATGAGGATAGAAGCGGTCGATGGCCGATTCCAGGTACAGGGATACAGTACGCGAGGAGCGAAGTCCCAGCAGATTGATTCGGGATGCCTCCATCATCAGGGTAATAGCCTTGTCAAGCTGCTCGATATTTTTCGGCGTAATGAAATTTTCAACCGTATGAGTGGTGTCATACCAGAGCGCATGCAGGATATCTGAATCAGAGTTGCTGGAAGCTTTCTGAAAACTGTTCTTAATTCCAATGTAAGACGAGGCATTGTTCTTCAGGGATACATTGAGTAAAGCGCGGCGGAAATCGCTGTAGCTGTCATAATGCAGCGTTTTAACAAGACGCATAACGGTAGTTGCTCCGACTCCGGAACGTTCCGCCAGTTCGGCTACGGTCATCATACCGGCTTCCACATAATTCAAAACAATAAAATTACAAAGTGTTCTCTGCTTTTTGGGTAGTACATCTTTTATCTGGGTGATAGTATCGAGAATGTTATTTTCCATAAACAACGTCTCCTTTTCATTCATTAAGTCGTTATAGTTAGATTTTCAGACCGCAATGCGGCTATTGGGAGGCTCGTCATGCCTTAAATAGTAATGTTATGTTTATTATACGGCAGCCGGAAATCCGTGTCAAATAATTATAAAACAAAAAGAAATTAATAGAATTATAAAAAGGCATATTTGAACCTTTTTGTTGTAAAATTGAACAAAAACAGCCGAGCATAATTGGTGAAAAGGATGAAAAAGGAATATTGCGATGATAAAAGGTTGAAATATACCGAAAAAAAGATGTATAGTGACATTGCGACAGGGATATAGAGAAAAACAAGGAATAAATTTAGTATTTAAACAAAAAGGAGAGATATGTTATGAAAACAAGGGAAGTAGTATTTTATAGTGAAGGTGACAAGATGGCAGGAACGGTATATCTTCCGGATGATTATAAGGATGGGGAGAAACGGCCGTGTATTATTGCAAACTCTGGATGGACAGGACTTAACATGGTATATCCCGCCTTGTTCTCCAGGGCGATGACTGCGAAAGGGTATGTATGCATGGGTTTTGATTACCGTGGATTTAAGCCAAGCGAGGGAAGAGAAAAATATACCACACTGGAGAGGGAAGTGGAAGATGTGGCGGCAGCGGTGAATTTCATGAAAGCGCAGCCTGAGATTGATCCGCAGAGAATTGGTTTAATCGGCTGGGGCGTAGGCGGAGCCGTATGTGTGGAGGTCACGGCAAGAGAGGATGCGGTAAAGGCGGTTGCCACACTTAATTCCTTTGTTGACGGCGTGCGCTGGATGCGTATGGGAATGGGAAATGATAAGTACCATAAAATGCTGAGAGCTCTGGAGGACGATAAAATTAAACGTGCCACAACAGGCGATCCGGTGCTGAGACATCCCTATGAGTTTTATCCGAATATTGACGAGAGCGGTGATTTCTATGTTGATCAGACGCTGAAGAGAATCGACGGCGGTGTTGCAGAAAAGGCCAATCAGACGACAGGCGAAGAATTCCCGACCCCAATGTCCAGCGTTTACGCAGAGTCTTTCCTCCGGTTTAATATCGAAGCCACGCTTCCGAAACTGGCTCCCAAAGCCGTGTTTGTTGGCCATGGCAGATATAATGAACTCCATGACAAAATAGAGGCGGAGGAGGCATACCGCCTTGCAAAGGAACCGAAAGAGCTTTATTATGTAGAAGGTAAACATAACGAGTGGATGTTCGACGGAGATCCGAAGTTTGAGGCTCTTGCGGATGCAATGGGAGAGTTTTTCAATAAATATCTGTAAGTTCAGGGGGGTGCAAGTAGCAGTTCATGCTGTCTGAACTGTTACGATTGTAATTTATGCCATCAGACGGGCGGTGAAAAGTCGGTAAACGGGCGATTTTCACCGCCAAACGGGAGTCTTTTTGACAGCAGAAAGGGGATAAGGGTGAGGAAATATAAATTGGGATTAATCCAAATGGATCTCGCTTTTTTAGATAAGGAAGCAAATCTCAGGAAGGCGTCTGAGATGGTCAGGGAAGCCGCTGCAAACGGCGCTTCACTGATTTGCCTGCCGGAAGCATTTAATACGGGATATCTGGGAAGTGACATCCCGGCCATGAAGAAAATGGCGGAGCCATTGGACGGCGAATCGGTTACGGTTATGAGGAAACTGGCGGCGGAGCTGTCGGTTTATCTGGTTGCCCCGATTATTTATGCGGCAGCAAACGGTGAGGCTGAAAATACGGCAGTGTTGATTAATGATGAGGGAGAGATAGAAGGAACTTATTCCAAATCCCACCCGGTGGGGGATGAACGGACTTATTTCCAGAGAGGAAACGAGTATCCGGTATGGAATACAAAGCTTGGAAAGATAGGTATTGTAATTTGTTATGACGTATGCTTTCCTGAGACGAGCCGTATTCTGGCGCTTCGCGGCGCCGAGCTGATGCTGGTACCGTCTGCATGGAGGGCGAGCCATTATTTTAAAGAATGGTGGGATTTAAATCTTGCCTGCCGCGCTCTTGATAATCTGCTTTATGTGGCGGCGGTTAACCGCTGCGGACAGAGCGGGGAGGAAATTTTTGCGGGCAAAAGTCAGGTTATCAGTCCAATCGGGGAAGTACTGGCAGCTTTTGATGTTGAGGAGGAAGGAATTTTATATCAGGAAATTGACTTGGAGAGAGTTGCAAAGGAACGGGAATTTAATACCGTACTGACCGACCGGCATCCGGAAGATTATAAAATTCTGTCAGATAGATAAATGTTACTGTTCACAGTAACTGAGAAATGGTCAAGACAACAAAGGAGGAGGAAGTTTCATGGAAAAGAATAAGAACGGTAACATGCAGCTGCGGAAAATGACATTTTTCCCGCCGTTTATATTGCTGCTGCTGATTGTTGTTGTCAGCCTTATCAGCAAAGATACATTTTTAAACCTGATCAATAATATCAATAACTGGATTATTGCAAACGTAGGATGGGTCTTCAGTATTATCGCGGTGGGCACAGTTCTCGTAGCTATTGCGGCCGCATTTTCTAAATTTGGAAATGTCAGAATCGGAGGGGAGGATGCAAAACCGGAAATCTCCACATTCTCATGGTTTACGATTGCCCTTACAACGACCATGGCGGCGGGCGTCCTTTTCTGGGGACCTGCGGAGCCGATTGCCCATCTGAGCGCTCCTCCCACGGAGCTGACAGGAATTCTTCCGATGAGCAATGAAGCGCTTAAGTTTTCCATGGAGACGATGTTTTTGCACTGGACGTTTATTCCATACGCAATTTATACGGTTCCGGCGGTTGTCTTCGGTTTTATGTATTATAATGCAAAGAGGCCGTTTTCCATCACCTCCGAAATGGCTCCGGTGCTTGGAAAATATGCGGACAATAAAAACACCTCTAAAATTATCGATGCCATGACCCTGTTCTGCATCGGAGCGGGCATGGCAGGTTCCCTGGGACAGGGAATCATGAATATGTCAGGCGGTATTGCGGAATTGACCGGAATACCAAGCAATGCATCCATGTGGATGATTGTGGCCATTGTTATCGCAGCCATCTTTATTGCTACGGCAGTTTCCGGACTTCAGAAGGGCATTAAATTATGTGCCGACATCAATGTCTACGGCTATGTTGTTTTCCTTCTTTTCCTCCTGTTTTTCGGTGCAACTGCATTTGTATTCAATCTGGGAACAGAGGCTTTCGGCGGATTTGTTGCAAACTTCTTTGAAAAATCCCTGTTGACAGGAGCCTCCGCCGACAGCCAGTGGCCGCAGTGGTGGACCACCTTTTACTGGGCGAGCTGGATGGCGTGGGCGCCGACATCGGGAGCTTTCATGGGACGGATTGCCTATGGAAGAACAGTTAAACAGACGCTGGGATTATATGTGGGCGTATGTGCAATGGTAAGCGCTCTGTGGATGATTCTTGTAGGAGGAAACTCCCTGTTTGCCCAGATTAGCGGAGCGGTTGATCTGGTTGGCGTATATAATAACGTAGGTGTGGAGGCAGTTCCTTATTCAATGCTGAGAAGCATGCCGTTCTCACAGGTGATTATTCCGCTGTTCCTGCTTCTTATCTTTCTGTCGGTTGTCACTGCCTGCAATTCAAATATGACTGCAATGGCCGGTATTTCCACACAGGGAATCACGCCTGACAGCCCGGAAGCCCCTGCCTGGTTAAAAATCGCCTGGGGCGTTATCGTTATGACGCTTGCCTACATTATGATAGCCACGGTTGGCGTTAACGGAGTTAAGATCATTGCCAATTTCGGCGGCATGTTTGCGGGGATCATTATGCTTGGAACGACAATCAGCTGCGCGATTCTGATATTTAATCATAAGAAATATGATAAGACATTAAAGGATGGGGAGGATGTTCTTACTGATTTGCAGTAAAAACAGCAGTCCGGTACATGCCATCTGGTATGCATCGGACTGCTGTTTTTATTGGTGGCGGTGACCTGTGCGCAGAGCGTGCAGGTTATCGTTCTGCCATTATGTCCTCCGGCCGTCCCGCCCGCATCCACCTCAATGTTTAAAAATAATCAAAAACAAACTGGAGCTATCCGTCTCATCTATCTCATAGCGGCACCCGGATGCCTCTCCCAGGGAGATGAAATCCTGTCTGGAGAAGGTGTCGGCACGGAAGCCGTCCTTGCAGATGATGACGCCGTCCTTTGTTTTTTCTTCATCCACTTCGCCTAGCAGGCCTTTACGGGCCTGTTCCCGGAACCAGTCCAGGCGGGTTTCCCAGATTTTATCACTGTATGTACTGAAGTACGCCGTGCCTCCCGGCTTCAGTGCGTTCAGGCAGCCCCGGATCAGTACGCCGGGATTCCCCTTAACGGCCGACAGTCCGTTCTGAAGGCAGATTACCACGTCAAACTCACCGTCAAAAGTGAGACTGTGAGCGTCCATTGTCAGCAGACGGCAGTTGGTGCAGCCTTTCAGGTATTCTTTTCCGAGCTGGACGGAATTATCTGAAATATCAATGCCTGTGACGGCGGCAGCGGCCGGAGAGAGTTCCTTCATGATGCGTCCGTATCCTGCTCCAATTTCAAGGATGTGTTCATTGCCGGTCAGAGCTTTTTTTACGTAGTCAATTTCTGCCTGAAGATATTGCCGGATTCTTGGAAGTTCGGTCTGATATACCTGGTAGAGTCCATTTGCATTTAAATTATCCTGATAATAGTTGCTCATATACCTCCTCCTTTTTTCTATAAAGATAGGTGAAATACTGGCCCTCCGGTTTCTGATTTAATTGTATGTTAGGAGCAGTAGGTAAGTCAAACAAAATATCAAATAATCGCAACAAGCACATTTTTACTTTGTCAAACGCATATCTCATAAACGGGAAGACATCATGCCTGCTGCAGGGTAAGCGTCACAACAAACCGGCTGCCGCCGCCCGGATTATCGTGGACGGCCAGAGTTCCGCCGTGCATCTCTGTCAGCTCTTTTGCAATGCTGAGTCCCAGTCCAAAATGTTTTTTATCTTTTCTTGAGGCATCTCCCCGGTAAAAACGGTCAAAAATTCTCTGCTTCATCTCATCGGGCACCCCTTTTCCGGTGTCGGCAACTTCAATTACGGTTCTGAAATAACCGGCGCTGATCCGCCTGCTGCCTTCTTTTTTATACATTTTCAGCCGTACTTCCTTTCCGGCCGGAGTATAGGAGATGGCATTGTCGAGGAGAATCGTGACAACCTGCTCCAGTCTCTGCCGGTCGGCAAGAAGCGGCGGGAACGGTTCCTTTGGAAGCTCCAGTATGAGGTTTATATTTTTTTCCCTGCAAAGCGGGAGGAAAGCTTCATAGGCTTCAATCAGAAGCGTATCCGGTTCAGTCTGTGTGTAGTGAAGTTCCCAGTTTCCGGCGTCGGAGGACGCCAGAAGCAGCATATCCCCCACTAGTCTCGCCATTCTGCGGCATTCCCTGTCGGAATTTTTTATGAGCTGTCTCAGTGTGACCGTTTGATTCTGATTGCCTGTTTCCCCGGGAAGTTCACTTTCCAGCGCAGAGAGACTGGAGCGGATGACGGCCAGAGGGGAACGCAGTTCATGTGAGGCGGCTGCGACAAATTCATTCTGCTTCCGGATTCCATCCCTTGCAGGCTGAAGCGCCCGCCCGGTCAGAAACCAGCTGATAACCAGGATGCCGAGAATTCCGGCCGCTCCGGTCAGGACAAAGAGTGAAAGACCCTGGCGCAGCAGGACGGATCGCGGTGTAATATAGGAGAGCATCAGAAGGCTTTTAGCGCCCTTCGCTGTGGGCAGCACCATAACACGCCCGTAATACCAATCGCCTTTGCGGCCCTGGATGCGGAGCAGGCTGGTCTGGCTGGCGGAGGACGAGACAGGCGGGCGTGTGGGATCCACACCTTCCTGTCCGGCCGCAGTGACTGCCGCTTTTATAAGCTGTTCTCTCTCAGTCGGAGGCGTCCATGCGCCGGAGAAGAAGAGGGGCGAACTATTCTCTTCTATATAAATAACGGCCTGGTTTGTGACTTCCATCTGCGCCAGATAAGCGTCGCTGATGAAGGAGTAGGACTGCAGGCGGGAGCTGACCGAGAACCAGAGGTTATGGAAGTCAGTCTCCTGCTGCTGCTCCCTGATCGAAATATTGCGGTAAGAAATAAAGGCCAGAAGTATGATAAGTATACTGCCGGTAAGGACAGTGTAGAGTATTGTCAACTGTTTTTGTACCTTCTTAAACATGGTTATCCTTTCATAGCGATTTGATTGAGTTGAGGACGCCGCCGGAACGGCCGGCGGACGGGGGATTGGTATATGAGTCTTTGGTCCCGGCTTGAAGATTGTCGTGAAAGGGGAATCCGGTCAGAATGAATTCCTTCGGGGACCGCTTGCGTTCTTTGGAGTGCGAAGCAGTGCTAAGCTCGTGAAGGACCTCGCTAAGCACTGTCGGACTCCTATGTCCCCTGCGGAATTGATTCCGCCTCCTTCCCCCCGGGAAGATGATCGGCGGGACCAAAGACTCAGATCCAGGTTATCGCGCTGTCCGCTGTCCGTTCCGGCGGCTGATTGTCCTCTTGCCTCAAGGGGGTGAGGAACTTGTCGCAGCCACTACGTTCATCCGGTCAGGTCCCAGATTGTCAAGTCAAGTAATATCTGGTGGCCGCGACAAGGCCCCCCATCACCACTTAAAGCGTGAGACACTCAGCCGCCGCAGGCCAGCGGACGGGGCCGATATCCTTGGCGGAGTCGTTGGTCCCGCCGATCATCTTCCCGGGGGAAGGAGGCAGAATCAATTCCGCAGGGGACATAGGAGTCCGCCGGTGATTGGCGAGGTTTTTTACGAGCCTAGCACCGCTGCGCACTCCAAAGAGCGCAAGCGGTCCCCGGAGGAATTCATTCTGACCGGATTCCCCCATCACGACAATCCTCAAGCCGGGACCAAAGACTCATATACCCAATCCCACCCCCCGTCCGCCGGCCGTTCCGGCAGCGTCCTCACCTGCTTAATTATTTTTTTCCAATCGGTAGCCAACTCCATGAACCGTAGTGATTTTGACGGGAGCATTCAGCGTGCGCAGCCTCCGGCGCAGGAAGTAAATGTAATTGTCGAGATTTCCATCCTCCACTTCGCTGGAGGCCCCCCAGACATAGCCCAGAATTACTTCGCGGTTCAGTGTCCTGCCGGGATTTCTGAAAAAATATTCCAGGAGGGAGGATTCTTTTTTGGAGAGGGAGACAGATGCATTCTGATACCGCAGTTCTCTGTGCTCCGGCAAAAAAACGAGATCCTCAAAGGTGAGGGTACATTCTTCCTCAATACGTCCCAGCCTTCTTGTGACAGCCCGTATTCTGGCCAGCAGCTCTTCTATAGCGTAGGGTTTTGCAATGTAATCGTCGGCTCCGGCGTCAAGCCCGTTAATCCGGTCATTTAATCCGTCTAGCGCAGTGGAAAAGATGGCCGGTGTCTGGATTTTACGCCTTCTCAGTGCCTGTAAAAGAGTAAGGCCGTCCATTTCCGGCAGCATCCGGTCGATAATCAGGCAGTCATATGCGCCGGAGCAGGCATAGAGAAAGCCGTCGGTTCCCGTATGACAGATTTCCGTGTCATATCCGGCTTTCGTCAGCGACATCTGAATTGTTTTACATAAGACTTCATCATCTTCTATCAATAATATTTTCATATTCCCATCCTGTTCCTGTATCTAAATGTGAAAAAATGTGTTCTGTATTTCGAAACTTTACCTTATCATTAAGTTTAGCACACAAATCTCTAAAAAATCTAAAAAATAAAAGGAGTTTTTTCCAGTTTTTTTAGAGAATCAGATTGTAAAATAAAGATATAACATACGCAGACCAAATCAGGAGGAGATTTATGAAAAACAGCATAGTTCAATACGCGATAAATAAAAAAAGAAAACAAGTCGGGAAACGGGGAAGAATGTTTACCGCAGCGGCCGGAGCGCTCATGTTGGGCGCTATGTCGTTACTGACGGCCTGCAGCAGCGGCACATCATCCGGGACACAGTCCGGCACCGGAGCAGCGTCCCAGTCCGCGGAGAGCGGAGCGCCGGGAGGTCAGGCGGCCAAAGGCCGTTACATGGAAGAAGAGATTGCGCTTCCTGAAGAAATTGCAGAGAACGGTTATGTGGGTGTGGTACAAAAGAAGGACAAGAGCCTGCTGTTTGCTATCCCCGATGAAGAGGGGAATGACAGATTCTACAGCTATGATGCGGCCTCCTCCTGGACAAAAGGCGAGGCTATAGCGCCGCTTGGTAATATCAGACCGGCAAAAATGTTCATGGATCAAAATGAAAAGCTTTATTTTGGGGGATTCGACCAGGAAAATTACACGTTCCATCTCTGGACGGTACAGGAAGACGGAACAGTTCAGGAACTGCTTCCGGAGGTGTTTAAAATTCAGGAAGGCCGCAGTTATGGAGTAATCCCCGATTTTATAGGAATTGGGCCAGGCGGAGAGATTTTGGTTTCAGAAAGCTCGGAGGCGAATGTCTATCTGCCTGACGGAAAGAAGAGCGTTACACTGGCCCAGGATTTTACTGGACTGGATGTCAGGATTCCGGCCTGCCTGACAGGCGATGAGTACGTGACGATGAGTAACCAGCAGCTTGTACGGTATAATATCACAACCGGAAGGACTACAGAGCGTTATAATATGCCGGAAAATGGCTCAGGCAGCAATATGATGATAGGCCAGATGCCTGTCTTTACCGATGAGGAAGGCGGTATTTATGTTGCAGATGCGACCGGACTTTACCATATCGGAAGAAACGGCACGCTTTGGGAGCAGTTAATCGACGGAAGCCTGAATTCCATGGGACGGCAGGATATGTACCTGATGAAATTTTTTCAGGGGACGGACAATGATTTTTACGGCATTTATTCGACCTCAAATTCCAGGATGAAGCTTATTCACTATTACTATGACGAGACGGTAGACACGGTGCCGCCTGAAACACTGACGGTCTACTCCCTGAAAGACAGCTATACGGTCCGCCAGGCAGCGGCCATCCTTCAGAAGAATAATCCTCAGATAAAGGTGGATTACAGGATTGCCGTAGAGGACGAGTATGGGAAGGTGACGGAAGATGTGATCCGCGCCCTCAATACGGAGCTTTTGAATGGAAAAGGCGCCGATGTCCTGATACTGGACGGACTTCCGATGGAAACATATAAAAATAAGGGTATTCTGGCGGACTTAAGCAGTCTCTTTGAGAAGGATAAGGATGATTACCTGCCCAATGTAAGGGGAGGGTTTACAGGAGAAGACGGGAAGATTTATTATATGCCGGCCCGTATCAAGGTGCCTGTGATATATGGCGGGGAGGATGCTGTCGCAGCGTTCCAGGATTCGGAACTGATGGCTGCATACGATAAAACACCGACACTTTTCGCGCCGGATATTTACGAAAATATCCTTAACATGACCGCATATACCTGTTTTAATAAATTGTTTAACGACAACGGAACCGTTGACGGCGATGCACTGACCCGCTGGCTTACCGGAGTAAAGAGCGCCGGTGAGAAGGGAAATGTGCAGGTAAGCTATGATCAGGCCGACATGGACCGTCTGAAAGTAAACAATACGGTAATACCATACGGTTTCGGCCGGCAGAGTGATTTTAATCTTGCATCAGGCAGATGTGCGGCAGCAGCCGAAATCCTCGATTCAATCGACAGCGCCATGCTCCCGTTATCAGCAGCGGAGATAAACGGCAGCAGTTTTGAATCAATCGGCGGAATCTATATTCCGAGTGTTGTGGCAGGCATCAATGCATCAACCGGAAATAAGGAGAATGCAGAAGAATTCCTCCGCGTTTTATTCGGCACAGAGGTGCAGGACGAATCACTGAGGGACGGGTTTTCCGTCAGAAGCAGCAGCCTTGACAAGTGGAGCGGTATGGAGAAATCAGTCAGTGTCTCTATGAGCATGGGCGGGGAAGGGATTGCCCTCGAGGGAGAATGGCCAAAACAGGCAGACCGCGATATGATTCTTGCGATTGTGCGCACCGTGAGCGTGCCGGCCATAGTTGAAACGCAGATTATAGACATGATTGTGGATGGTTCCAGAGATTATCTGAGTGGGAAGGGAACGATAGAAAATGCGGTTCAGACGATCGAAAGCAAGATGAAGCTTTATGTCAATGAGAGAGAGTAGTAAAAAAGCGGCAAAAACTACAGGGGCCTGGCTGTTTCTGGCCCCCAGCCTGCTGGGGGTGCTGGTATTTGTCATGATTCCGTTCGGTGATGCGCTGAGACGCTCATTTTTTGACAGCAGAGGAATAGACTTCGTAGGGCTTGGCGTCTATCGGGGGGTTCTGGCCAATCAGGCATTCCGCCTGGCGGCTGTGAATACCGTGCGGTTTATGGGGACAGCGCTGCCGATTCTGATGGCGGTATCCTTTTTCCTGTCCCTGCTGGTTTACCAGTACAGCCGGAAAAAGAGTTTTTTTAAAACAGCCCTGGTCCTGCCGGTCGCAGTGCCGGCAGCGTCCGTTGTTCTTCTGTGGAGGATGGTATTCTGCGAACAGGGAATTATAAATGAACTGTTCAGTCTTCAGACCGACTGGATTTACGGCCCCGCTTCTTTTTCGGTGCTTATATTCGCATATTTGTGGAAAAACACCGGATATCAGATGCTCCTGTGGCTGGCGGCGCTGGGAGGGATATCGGATGAGCTTTACGAGGCGGCAGAGGTGGATGGAGCCGGCTGGCTGCAAAAGCTTCTATACATCACGATTCCCCAGGTGAGGAAGGCGGCAGGGATGATCCTGTTTTTGGCTGTGATCAACTCCTTCAAGGTATTCCGGGAGGCATATATCGTGGCCGGATCTTATCCAAACGACAGGATTTACCTGCTCCAGCATTTATTTAATCACTGGTTTTTAAATCTGGACGTGCAGAAAATGTGTGCGGCGGCAGTCCTTTTAACCATTGTAATCGGTATTTTTCTGATTCCCTTTGTCATCAGGGCGGGAGGAGATGAATAATGGTGAGAAAACAGAGGCGTTTTAAAACGCCGTCCCCGAAAAAGCTGGTGGGAGCTTTCCTGCTGGTTATCTGCCTGCTTTTTGTCCTGTTTCCGCTTCTTCTGATGGCGGCGGCGTCATTTATGCCGGAGGATGAACTGGCACGGCGGTATCTCGCTGTTCTGGAACTGGGAAGAGAGCCGGTGCTTCCGGCTCTGGTTCCTGATTTTCCGTCTTTAAAACCTTATGCGGATTTGTTTCTCCGCTCACCCGGCTTCTTTGTTATGTTTTGGAATTCATGCCTGCAGGTGCTTTGCGTCCTGGCAGGACAGCTTCTGGTAGGCATGCCGGCCGCCTGGGCATTTGCGAGATATGATTTCCGGTTTAAAAAAACGATTTTTCTGCTGTATCTGATTCTTCTTGTCATGCCGTTCCAGGTAATGATGGTTCCATCCTATCTGGTCCTGGACCGTTTCAGGATACTGGACACACATCTGGCGGTTATACTGCCTGGAATATTCTCCACCTTTCCTGTCTATATCATGGAGAAATTCTTTGAATCGATCCCGAAATCATTTCTGGAGGCGGCCCGGATAGACGGGGGAGGCGAGTGGACGATATTCCTGAGGATTGGCGTTCCGATGGGATTTCCCGGAATTATGACAGCCCTGCTTCTGGATTTTTTTGAATACTGGAATGCACTGGAACAGCCGCTGACATTTTTAAAGAATAAGCAGCTTTGGCCTTTATCGCTTTATCTGCCGAATGTGACGGCGGACAATGCGTCCCTAGCCTTTGTGGCGGGGCTGGTGACAATGGCGCCTCCGGTGCTTTTGTACCTCAACGGGCAGACCTATCTGGAGGAGGGGATTGCCTCATCCGGTATCAAGGAATAGGGAACACGAAAAAAGATTAGGAGTCGGGGGAAGCCGTATGGATGAGAAAGAAAAAATGAAAAGAAATTTGTACCGCCGCCTACTGATCTGCTTTTTTGCATGCATGGTTTTTTTTACGATATTATCCAGGGTGATTGATGTTTACGAGACGGCAAAAGTCAGTATCGCCTATGCGAATCAGGGGACCGTGATGAAAACTGTGGATGGGGACTGCAGTGTGGAGGCGGGAGAAACGCAGGCAATTTCCCTGATTAAGGAACTGAACGTAGAGAAAGTCGAAGCTATGGCCGGGACAGCCGTGAAGGCCGGGGAACCACTGTTTTCTTATTCGGCAGAATCCCTGGAAGACAAGATGAGGAGGCTGCAAAAAGAGATCAAAAAAATGGAACTGGAAATCGAGGGAGAGCGTATCGGCTCAGACAGTTTTACGGGAGTGACAAGGGCAGAGGCAGCGCTCCAGTCCCTGGCAATGGCTGAAAAGGCACTGGAACGCCAGAATGGGAAGAAAGCTCAGGCGGAAGCCGAATATAATCTCAACATGGAAAAAATCAAAGAATATTATGAATTGCGGCTCGAACTGTCGGAGGATGAACTTTTAAACCAGAGCCGGAACGATTATGACCAGAGCCGGACGGACTATGAGTCGGCAAAACTGCAGCGCGATTCACAGATCCGGGAGATAAAAAGAAAGATAAAGGACACGGAAAAAAAGATAGAGAAATTGGAGAAACAGGAGGAGCCGGATGAAGACGAGCTGGAAGAACTCCGGGAACTGCTGGACCGTTATGAGGAAGATTTGGATTCCGAGGAGGAAAGCTGGGATCTTAAGATAGACCGGGCCAGGGAAGAAATGAGCGACAAGGGCGATATCTTTGATCGGGCCGGCCGCGAGGCGGACAGCGCCAAGCTGGCCTTAAAAGAGAATTATGAGTCGGCCGTTACACAGGAAGCAAAGGCCCTGGAGTCGGCCGAGGATGCAAGAATACAGGCAGAGTGGGCAGTAGAGTCGGCACGGATGGAGCTGCAGAATGCTGCGAAGGAGGATCATGCGGCTGCGCTCGGTGCGGAGCAGGCAAAGAAGCTGTCGGCGCTCAGGATTGAAGCAAAGCAGCTTGATTTGGAAGAACTGAAGGAAGAAAAAGAAGAACTGCGAATACTGATGGAAAACCAGGGCATGGTTTATGCTCCCTGCGATGGTACGGTCAGCACCGTGGAGATTGAGGCGGGAAAAGACATAGCCGGAACAGAGCGGGTTGTCCTGTCCACCGGGTTGCTGAAGCTTCGTGGAACCTTTGACAGGGAGGATGATGAAATACTGAGAACCGGCGATGAACTGCAGGTGAGGATGGCGGGAAGCGACGAAAGAATCCGGGCGTATGTCGAACAGGTGGATCTGGTCACCAGCCAGGAGACCGGTTCTTTTACTGCGAGCCTTCCGGCAGGATATGGTGTACTGGGAGAAAAGGCATATTTTGAGTGTCTGAGAAGCGGAGAGGTCTACAGGCAGGTGATTCCGGTAAAGGCTCTCAGAAAAGATGTAAACGGATATTATTGTCTTGTGCTGAGAAAACAGAAGACCATCCTGGGAGAAGAATATAAGGCGGCAAAGGTGGAGGTGGAGCTTCTGGCAGGCGGCGATACGGTGGCGGCCGTAGAAGGCCCCCTTATGGCCGAGGAACCGGTTATCACCGACAGTGACCGGGTGATCGGGGAAGGCGACCGGGTGCGCCTGATGACGGAGCTTCCGGGCAAAGGAAGCTGATACCTATACAGAAATCGGAAATGAAAGGGAGGAGAACTAAATGAAATATGGAAAAAAGATTCTGGCTGTAGTCCTCCTTCTTTTATCAGGAACAGGAATGCTGACGGCAGCAGCCGGAAGCAGAACCGGCGATGCCCAGGTCCGCACGGAGCGGGACCTTCAGCTTCAGAGTGTTACGATGGAGGAGCTGGAGGAAATAAGGGAACGGGAGAAGGGAGGGATGACAGGGCTGCTCAATATAGCAGGATGGCGGTACGGAGAGGCCGGGAATGTAAAAGAGCCGCTGTCCGGCAAAAAAGCGGGAGCAGGAACGGTTTATGTCAATGGCCCTGTTTCCCTGGCATTTCCTGCAAAAGTGTTAAGCGGTTCTTACGAATCGGTCATGGGAAAAAAGGATTGTGTCCTTACAAGAGAGCTTTCGTGGTCCCTGTTCGGTTCGGTGGATACGGCGGGCTGTCAGGTTGATTTTGGAGGAAAGACGTACACCGTTACAGCCGTAATTGATAAGGAAGAAATGGTCATGTTTCTGACGGCCGACGAGGGAGCCGTGCAGAAAGCGGCTTTTTCCTTCAGTGGCAGAGAGTGGATTGATTCGAAAATGAAGGCGCTTGGATTTGAGTAGTAACAGTTCAGACAGATGAACTGTCACTTTGGGTGAACGGTTTTATTCAAAATGGTACAAAAAAGTTATGAAAAAAGAAAATCTTTGTGCACACTTTTTTGATAGAGTATGCTATTATAATACTCGTAACCCCCCCCCCCAATACATTATATAGTTTTTGCTACACCCCATAAGAACGAAATACCTTCTCCTTAAAGTGACCAGCTCCCCGGCTGGTCACTTTTTTTCGCTTATGGGAAAGTACGAAAAGCTCCTGATTGTCAGAACAGGATATGCATCACGACCGAAACAATTGGTATGGCAATCAGTGTCCTGATAAAAAAGATTAGGATAAGCTTACCAATCCCCAGCGGAATTTCTGACTCCATAATAGATACGGCGCTGTTGGAAAACATGATAATCTGAAGCGCAGATACGACTATTACGAAGAAGGCGGCTTCCACGGAAATGGACAGTGTGGATATGAATGTGGCGGGGATGGCTATCTCTGCCAGCCCAAGGATCATGGCTGGGGCAATTTCTGCGGCGTTGGGGACCTGGCATAATTTCAGAACAGGTATAAATGGAACCCCCAGAATATTAAACAGCGAAGTGTATTCTACCAGGAGAAAGGTGATGGAGGAGATTGCCATTATATAGGCCGAAATTTTCTGGGCAAAAACAAGCACTTCCAACAGAGCTTTTGCAAAAACCGATGAAACAGGCGTATCTTCCGCTTTTTTTAGGGCGGCCTTATATCCATGGCGGAATAAGGACAGGCTGAATTTTCTGCGTTCTTCGCCTTCCCGTTCTGTTCCGTCTATAAAGGTATCCGGCATCCCCCTCAGAGGGAAGAGACGGATGACAATTGCCGCCATGACGAAGGACAGCAAGAAAGAGGCAATCAGCACTTTGCCGTAATGCTCCGTGATATTAGCCGTTGCGGTCAGCACTGCAAAAAATCCCAGGCTGATAAAACTGAAGTTGGTGGAGATACTGGCGGCTTCGCGCGTTGTATATTTTTTTTCTTTATACAGTTTATTTGTAAAGAATATTCCCAGGGTCGGATTGGCGACAAAGGAGGTGACGGCGTCAATGGCGGCGTATCCGGGAACCTTGAATACCGGCCGCATGAGCGGTTCTATCAGTACGCCGATATATTCCAGCAGTCCGAACTCCGTAATAAAGGGAACCATCAGGCCGGCAACAACGATAGTGACTAACACGGTCTTGGCCAGTCCCAGCCCCTGTCCGCCGACAGCCGGTCCAATCAGATATTCCGGTCCGATTTGCAGGATGGTCATACCGCTCAGAATAAAACCGATCAGGTACAAAACAATCGAGTATGTTTTTACACCCCCATACAGGCGTGTCAGCGTTGGGAATTTATCTGTAAGCCGGGCAGTGATACACAAAAGAATCAGGCTTCCGATTGATATCATGACCAGTGCGGAAAGCCAGGGAGAAAGAGCGGACTTGATAATATTTACCGAATAAACGAGAAGAACGCCCTTTCCTTTGTCCGATGGAACCAGAGGGACGAAAAAATAGAGGATACCGATGAGGGACATGACAATAAACTTCAAAGTGTTTTTAATTGCTGGTTTGCTGTTCATATATATACCCATCCTTTCAATCAAGAAAATAGTATCTTTGGCCGGTTGGCCTAATCTGGAAGCTCAATTGTATTTTCATCTGTATTAATCTTTACCGTCATGCCGTTTTCAAGAGCCAGGCAGAGGGAGTCAGGAACTTCGCATACCATGGGAATTTCCATGATTACGGCGGCAGATACCAGGACCGTATCGAGGTTTTGAACGATAAGGCCGGCCGGCTGCATACCGCTTTGTTCTAATTTGTAAAGGCCGTCAGCCTGAACAACAGAACTTCCTTTTCCGCCGGGAAATACCAGGATTTTACCGGCAATGCTCTGTCCCTCCAGGCAGTGGCCGTGTTCTGTAATCCGGCCGGTTGCCGGGTCGGTAAAGTAAAAAAGGATTTCTTCGGAGGAGATGACGGCTTCTCCTTGTGCGTTCCCCGGAGAAATTGTCTTACAGGGATAGAAACGAGCCATTTATGTACCTCCTTTGACAGCATGCTCCAGACAGCATTCCGTACTCATTACATTAATATGTGCCTGAAAAGATGCCATATAATAAGCGCATTTTGGAGAATCGCTCAAGCCTGTTTTGCCGGATAGAAAACCCCATACAGGGGACTCGTCAATACAGGTATCAGCTATCATCTGCACATTTTTTCTTTTTAATTCATCGTAAACGCCTAAGCTGCGCGCAAGAGTGATGACATGGCGGGATGTCAGGATCCAGACGGGAATCACAGCCAGGCGGCTTTTCATGAATTCATTAACCTTCAAGACCTGCTCATAAGTATAATGAGGGCAGCCAAGCATTACAAATTCGGCCGGTGTTTTGTTACTTGCAGCATAATCCTCCCTCAAGCCGTCCAGATCCTGCTGGGTGATTGTGACAGTGTGCCGGGGCGGCTTATAGCCCGACGCAGCCTCCGGGGTAGGGGAGCCGGGGGTGATACCGGGAATATGGAACATCTCATATGAACCTGAAACATTGAGCTGGGTACCGAGGGCAATCAGCTGTTCTGTGGTGGGATCGACCGGGAGGTTCAGAAAAACAGGTATGCCCTTGCCTATTTTTTTGCCCATCATTCCCAGCAAAGAGTAGGAGAAATCGTCCCTCATATCGGCTTCCACGTAAACAGCGGTATCTGCAAACCGGTTATCATCAAGGAGCATCCCATACTCAGGCGTAAAGCCCGTAATGGCGGCGCAAAGGGCGGTAGCGGCGCTCTCACGGTTTGTCTTCGCTCCGATCACTGAGTTGACAAAGATCGTGGCACTTGTCTCTGAAAAAGCAGTGATTTCCCCCCGTATAGGAATATTTTCATTCAGATAAGGGGTACAGCTGTAAGTAAGGGAAGCGCCCAGGCTTCGGTAGGCATCTTCCGTCCGCTTCATGTTCTCTTCGGCATCAGGAGACAGCATAGAGCGGCTTTTGAAATAACATACGGAATATCCGGGATTGACAGTGGGAGCGACGGCGCAGACAGCTCCGGCCTGAACCATTTTTTCGGCAAACCAGATATCGGCGCCCTGGGCGCTCAGAGAGACATGGACGCGTGTAACCGGCACAAGGCGCACAGCGCGGAAACTTTCTCCCACAGCGGTAAGAATCCGGGCGGCCATTGCCTTGCCTTTGCCGTATTTTCCATCCAGCATATCACGCTGGGTATCTGTTAATAGCATAATCATTCCTCTTTCCGAAGTCTATTTTGTTACCAGATTTCCCGTTTCAGGATCGTAGCCGCTGTAAAAACCATGGCCGGATTTCATGCCAAGCCTGCCCGAATCAATCAGGGCTTTCAGCTTTGCCGGAGGCTTGTCTCTCTCATCCCGGCTTACGCTGTAATAAGAATTTTCGATTGCATAGACAGTATCCAGGCCAATCAAATCCATAAGCTGGAAGGGGCCGATGTTTGTATGCCATTCCATCATCCAGCCGCGGTCGAATTCTGAGGGGGTGATATATCCCTCGGCCCATAGGTACAGACACTCTTTTTTTACGGCTCTCCAGACTCTGTTAATCGAATATCCTTTGATTTCCCGCTCCGTTATGATCGGCTCGAAGCCGAGGGTGCGGTAGTGGGAGAGGGCCGCCTGTTTCGTCACCTCGCTGGTACTGGGATTCCACATCATTTCCAGATAATCATTGCGGATTGGATCGTCATGATCCACCGAAAAAGTGAGGGCCTTCCTCTCAGGAGATACAAAGGCACAGATATCACTCATCAAAAGGGATGAAGTATTAGAGTTCAGCAGGGCATCCGGCGGGCATAAGGAATCCAGCTTCCGAAAGATTTCCTGCTTTACTTCCAGCTTTTCCGGTACATTTTCAACGACAAGCTGCGCATTTTTACAGGCGTCTTCCAGACTTTCGGCATAAGAAATTCTTTGTTCGGCTGCGTCGGCTTCTGCCTGGGATAAGCGTCCCGTCTCAACATAATAATTCAGCCATTTGCGTATTTTGCTGCGGCATTTGTCAATGGAGGTCCGGGTACGGCTGTATCCTGTGACCTCTTTTCCGTATACGGCATTGCGGAAGGCAATCATGGAACCCTGAGTTCCGACGCCTACAATCGTCACATGCTGTATTGTGTCTCTGACTTGTGACATGTTTGACTCCTTTCATACTGGGTGAATAGTTTTGATATAGTTTTATAAAGCAAGTTTCATGCCAATTAAAATACCTACATCTATCGCGGATTTATCAGGTTTTGGAACATCTCTGTAATAAAACGCAATAAAATAGCACTGTAATATTTTGTTACAGT
>ENA-OWNX01000335-OWNX01000335.1-gut-metagenome-genome-assembly--contig:-NODE-335-length-21542-cov-4.089541_pt1 | contig 21542 bp, 7 predicted proteins | sample MGYA00248250_ERZ651778 | MGnify/ENA primary metagenome ERZ651778 (study PRJEB26908, sample SAMEA4031702) | gut metagenome | biome: gut; feature: normal infant; material: stool | place: China | collected 2015 ...
CCCCGCGTTTTTAGGTGTTGTTTTCCAAGAACCCGCAGTCCAGTTTTGGTTGTTATAAGAACCAATAGCGATTGCATTTTCTGCATTTGCATTATTTTTATTACCAACTGCAAGTGTTGTAGCTGCAGTTGCTTCATTACCAGCACCAATGGATGTAGCAGCGCCACCTTTTGCAACGTTCATATTACCCATTGCCATAGCAGAGTTGCCAGATGCACTATTAGCAGCACCAATTGCTACTTTGCCATCATTACCACCCTCATTATCAGTTTTATTTTGGTAGCCTACAACGATAGAGTTTTGACCGGCATTATTTTTGCCATTACTTCCATCTGGAGCAGTATCAGCCCAAATGTTAACATGGCTATTACCAGTATCATAACCTGCTTGTACTTCTAGAGGAGCAATGCCACCCATAGCACCAGCTACAGCCAAGCCAGCCAATACGCTAGCCAAAACTTTTTTCTTGCCGTTATTATTTTTAGCAGTTTCAGGTACTACTACGTAGCAGCCTTTAGATTTGCTATAAACGACCTTAAAAACCTTATTCATAGAAACTATGAACCCCTTTCTCTCTTATAAAGAAAACACTAAATGCCTTATATACATTTTTTGTTTCATGAATTGTTTATGACACACGTTCACATACTATTCATTAAGATATTAATATAATAACAATTTATAAACTAATTGTAAATAGAAATTCCTGAAATAATTAAAATAAATTTTATATTTCTAAACAAGATAAATCGAGTTTTCTAGATATGTGGAAATATCTCCACATCAGCATAGAATAAGTGTTTTTATTATAATTGTATTATATATAATATAATACATTATATATATAAGAGTATAAAATAGATCATATCAGTTTATATTTACATTATATTTGTATATCTTATACAAGTTAATCTTCATCTAAAATATATAAACTTTCTAAATTAGATGAAGACAAAACGTAGTAATGACGTGTTTCTTCATAAATGCATAGAAAAAGGTAGTTAATATAAGCAGTCTATTATTTTATAATTGTTTATATTTGTATAGCTATTGAACCTTAAGTAAGAACAACAATAGATAAACGCAAAAAAACAACGCCATCCTTTCGGATGGCGTTGTTTTGCATAAGGATTTGTGCCCTAGTCAGGGTCCAGGGTACATCAGGCCCTCAAACAATCGCCGTATGAGGGCCTGATGTAGTTATTCATTATATACACTGTGCGTCACACATCATCTTCCTAATTCATTGTATATCGTTTATGCCGAGCTCTCAGTGTGTTAATGATTTATGGTTAAATTTACAAACCTTATTATTGAATCGCAGCGCGCAAGTCTACTTTTTTAGTTTCTTGGTTAGCTGGACGATTAATAGCTTCGCGAAGGTCTACAGTGTGTTCGTCTTGAACAGTAGGTTCTTCACTTGCTTTGTTTTTAACTGTTTGTTTAGCTGCGAACCAAACTGTTTCGTTCATGTAGTGACGAAGTTCTTCGTTAGAAACGTTTTCTTGGTCTTTAGCCATTACATCCAAAATAGCATCTTCCAATGCTTGTGCTTCGTCGTCAGTCATAGGACCGCCAACTTCTTTTTGTTTTTGGATGATTTCGTTGATACGATCTGTCATGCCGCGCAATACATTGTAACCATAGCTATTAGTGAAGCCATCTTTTTCATTGTATTTAGGCATTTCGAAATATTCGTATTCGTTTTTATTACGGTTTTCACCATTCCAGTTCAAGAACACTTCTTGACCATGTACACGGCCGATGGAATGTGTACGGAAGTAGTCAGCATAGTTGTGTTTGTCATAGGAATGTAACCATTTTTTCTCAGCTTTAGTCATACGTTCATGGTTTTCGTATTTTACTTTAGCTTTAGCGATGTTGATCTCCGCATTTTGCCAAGCTTTTACATAGTCATGAACAGCAGACACTGTTTGTGGACTAGCCACAGGAACCAATACTACATTGCCCAATGCAGGCGCAGATACTGGGTTACGTAAAATTAGGTTATCGTCATATGTTGGAGCGGATTGTGCACCTACAACGCCTGTAGAAATAACAAGAGCCGCTGCACAAGCAAGTAATGTAGATTTTTTCATTCTATATTCCTCTTTTCTATCGTTAGATTATGGTGAAAGTATCTCTCACGCGTTTCACGTTCATATTTAAAAGCATTATTTTCATAAACAATAGGGAGAGGTAAGCGCTACGCTAGGTAGCGCATACCTTCCTTTGTTCATTCAGTTCTTACACTCACAAATGATTACATACCAAGTTTTGCCATCATAGCAGCAATTTGAGCTTTCATTTGTTCGTTTTCAGCTTTCAAATCAGATACTTCTGTTTTTAATCCAGCGTTTTGTGCTTTAACGGAAGCCATTTCTTGTTGCATTGCATAAGCAGAGCTGATAGGTCCTTTGCGGTAACGATCTGCTACAGCAGCTTCGCTATCACGGTTGCCAACTTTCCAAGTCACACCAGCGTTTGCCATCATGTGACGGGAACCGCCTGCCCAAGCTAAGCCAGCATGCATCATTGTGGACTCGTTTTTATAATGAGCAACGCCCATTGCAATAGCGGAGTTACCACGGTAGTTACCATAACCAGCCATGATTTGAGTTGGTTCTAATGGATCGTATTGGATAGGTTTTAATGCTGCAAGAGCTGCGCCTTGTGCACCTACACGACCGATTTCATCAGTTAACTCATCGAAACGAGGGCTTGCACCAGTAGACAAGTCGTATACTTTAGCGCCATCAGCACTTTCAGATTCACGAACACCTACGGAACCATCAGTAGATTTAACGATTGTACGGGAATCTTTCAATTGTTTCAAGTTAACCGCATCTGTATCGTTAGTACCTTTACCAAGGTTAGTAATTTTGTTACCACCCATGTTGAGGTTACCACCAGTTACAGCAAGATCACCAGCGTTGAAGTTCAATGCAGGACCATTTTCGCTATTTCTGATAGAGTTGATACCTTTAAGGTCTTTGTTCAACTTAACAGTTAATGTATCGTTACCGTCAGCTACTACGTTGATGTTACCAGCAGCGGATTGGAATGCAGTGGATTGAGCCGCAGTCACACCTTCACCTTGAACTTTAACAAGCGTATTCAACGCATGTTTGTTTTCAGTACCAGTGTTGTTACCTGTGAATTTCAAACCATCATCCATAGTTGCTACTTCACGTTTGATTGGGTTGCCATCAGTATCTTTCAATGGGTTGCCATCTTTATCTTTTGGTACGTATACGATACGTTCAGATTTGTCGCCATTGTTAGCTTCTGGTTTAACAAGAGTTTTGGAACCGTGGTCAGTAGAGATATCTACACCAGTACCATCTGCACCAGCAGGACCTTGAGGACCAGTTAAGCCAATGTGACCTACACCGTCTTTACCAGCGATAGATACAGCGTCTTTACCATCTTTACCGATGGAAACTTTGCCGTCGATACCGTTAGCACCGTCTTTACCGGAGATAGATACACCATCTTTACCAGCTACGCCATCTTTACCAGGAACGCCAATGGAGTTCAAGCCGTTAAGATCTTTATCAAGACCGATTACAACTTTACCATCTTTAGTCATAGTTTTGATGTTGGAACCGCTGTAGTTGTCATCAGCTTTAGTACCTTCGCCAACGATTTCAAGTTTTTCACCCAAGTTTTTATGGATGTCATTACCGGATTGAGCACCGAAGTTCAAGCCTTTATTGCCGATAGCATCAGCAGTATTTTTAAGGTCAGATACATTTACAGCACCGTTCTTAGTATTGTTGTCACCAGCAGCGGCATCAATCTTATCTAAGAATGTATTACCAGCTTTATCCGCGATGGAGGAGCCAACATTGTTCAACTTAGTAGGAGCTGTAGTAGAGTCACCTGCACTATTCATGGAAGCGATTACATCACCTGCATTTACAACAGTGCCAGAACCATCTTTAGCTGTGTTGAAAGTACCATCTGGTTGTTTGTAAACTTTAGTACCATCTTGTTTAGTGTATACCACTGGAAGTTGAGCGTTGTTTACAACACCTTGATTATTAACTTTAATGTCATAAGCATGACCTTTAGTAGGGTCAGTGTTAGTATCAGTTACAGAGATAGAACCATCAGAAGATTTAACAGTTGTTACGTTATCTTTTAATTGTTTAACGTTTACAGCATCTGTATCGTTTTCACCAGCTTTAACGCCTGTAATTGTTTTATTACCAGCGTCAATACCAGTCTTAGTTACAGATGGACCACCAGTGATAGTCAAACCATCGTTGTTAACTTTAGTATCGCCAATTTTCACGGAACCGTCTTTAGTAAGATCAAGGTCTTTAGACAATTGAACTTTCAATTTACCATTGTCGTTGTTTACACCGATATTGTTATCAGTCAATTTAGCTTTATCAGCGCCACCAACGATATCTACTACGTTGTTAAGATGTTTCTTAATAACTTTAGTTGGATCAGCTTGACCGTCATCACCAGCAAACTTCATACCATCATCGTGAGTTGCTACTTGATGTTCGTTACCATCTTTGTCTTGGTATACGATACGAGTCAAAGTTTCACCAGGTTGGCCGTCAACACCAGGAACGCCGTCTTTAACGGAAATCTTAGCACTTGCGCCATCTTTACCGTCAGCACCCTTAGGACCAGTCAAGCCGATAGAGCCATCTTTACCGTTGAGTACAACAGATGCGCCGTCTTTACCGTTAACACCGATCTTACCATCAACGCCGTCTTTACCATCTTTACCAACAACTACGCTGTCAGCTTTAAGGTTTTTATCAAGTTTAACATCGATAGTTGTGTTACCATCTGCATCTTGACTGATGATAGTTTTAACGTTTTCACCGCTGTACTCAGTATCAGCTTTAGCGCCTTCGCCTTGAACTTTCACAGTGGAACCAAGTTTATTAGTTTTCACACCGCCAGAGTTAGCGTCGAATTTCAAGCCTTTGTCAATCAATGCATCAGCTGTATTTTTAAGGTCAGTTACGTTTACCGCACCGTTCTTAGTTTTGTTATCAGCAGCTGCTGCATCAATTTTATCTAAGTAAGTGTTACCAGCTTGATCAGCAATAGTGGAACCTACGTTGTTCAACTTCATAGGAGTTGTTGTGGAATCACCACCATTGTTCATGGATGCAATTACATCAGCAGGTTGAACTGTAGTACCAGTACCATCAGGCTTAGTATTGAATGTAACATTACCAGTAGCAGGATCTACGATTTTGTAAAGTTTGTCGCCATCTTTATTAGTATAAACAACTGGAGTTTGAGCTTTTTCCACTACAGTTTGGTTATTGATAGTGATGTCATATTGGTGACCTTTAGCTGCATCATAACCAGGTTGACCAGCAACGTTTTTGTCTACTACTTTGATGGAACTATCGGAAGACTCAACAGTTGTAACTTTGTCTTTCAATTGTTTAACGTTTACAGCGTCTGTATCGTTTTCACCAGCTTTAACGTTAACAATTTTGTTACCGCCATTATCTAAGCCATCTTTAGTCAATTTAACATCAGTAGTAGTACCACCTGCAGGAGCAGTGATTGTAACACCGTTGTTGTCAACTTTTGTAGCGCCAGTAGTCAAGGAGCCATCAGCATCCAAGTCAACGTTTTTAGCCAATTGAACTTTCAATTTGCCACCAACATTGTTAACACCGATATTATCAGTAGAAGTCAACTTAGTTTTATCTGCACCACCAACGATATCTACAACGTTATTAAGATGTTTCTTAATAACTTGTGCATTTGTATCTTGGTTATCTTGACCGTCGTCACCAGCAAATTTCATACCATCATCATGAGTTGCTACTTGATGTTCGTTGCCATCTTTATCGTTGTAGAAGATACGAGTGATACCATCAACACCGTCTTTACCGTCTACACCAGCTTTACCTTCTTTAACAGTAATATCAGCAGTTGCATTTTTACCATCTTTACCAGCAGGGCCAGTCAAACCAATGTGACCTACACCATCTTTACCCGAGATAGATACTGCATCTTTACCATCTTTACCAGTGATACCAACTTTACCATTGTTACCATCTGTACCAGCTGCGCCAGTAGGACCAGTAATGGACACGCCATCTTCGCCGTCCTTACCATCTTTACCATTAACAACTACTTTATCCAAGTTAGTTAAGTCTTTGTTTAATGCATAAGTGTAAGTTTGGTTACCATCTTTACCGATTTCTTGTTTTACAGTCAAGTTTTTACCAGCACCGAAGTTTACAGTTTTGCCACTTGCTACTTCAGTTTCAGTTGCAGTTGTACCAGTTTCAAGGTTACCAGTTGCATTTGTTTTGAAGCTGTAGTTGTTACCAGCAGCTGGGATGTTCAAGTCGGAGAAGTCGATAACTGCTTTAGTATCAGTTACAGCTTTACCATTACCATCATTGTAAGTCAATGTAACTTTCTTAGTAGCTGCATCGTATTTGTATACGTTTTCAGTGCCACTTACTACGCCACCTTTAGCTTCAGTGCTACCAGCTTTAACTGCTGTTGGAGCGATGTGAAGCTCTTTACCAATAATAGCATCGGATGTAGATTTAAGGTCTTTAACGTTTACTGCTGCATTTGGAGTTGCAGTAGCTGCATTATCAAGTTTAGTTAAGAATGTATCACCAGTAGCTGTACCAGTTTTGTCGATAGCAGAACCTACGTTGTTTACGATGGAATTGCCACCAGTTGTGTTACCAGCTGCATCTTGGAAGGATACGATAACGTCACTTGCAGGAACATCATTACCAGCAGAACCGTCAATGTTTGTTGTGAAAGTACCATCTGGACGTTTAACTACTTTAGTTCCATCAGCTTTAGTGTAAACTGCTGGAGTTACAGCATTTACAGTGTAAGTTTTTTGGCCTGTAGTAGCATCAGATGCTTCAGTTACGTTAACATTTTCACCAGCTTTAACGATTGTGCCAAGACCAGTGATTACTTTCTTACCGTCATCAGTGATGTTGGAAAGATCGTTTTTAGCAATGCCTTTAATAACAGCAGTTTCACCTGTTACCAAGTTACCTTCGCCATCTGTATATGTCATAGTAACATTGCCATTGTTATCTACTGTGTATTCATTACCAGCAGTTGTTGCTGTGATATGTTTTTCATCTTTAAGATTAGCTACTTTGTTTACAGTTGTACCACCATCATTAGTGTATGTAATGCGGTCGCCATCTTTCTTGATTGTAGTAGTGTTACCAGCTGCATCTTGTAAGCCGATTTCTTTTGTAGTTACTTTTTCAGTAGTTACGCTTGTAAGATCTTTAAGGTCTTTATCAAGAGCGTATGCAACTTCTGTATTACCTGCACCGTCGTTAGTTTGTTTAACAGTTAAGTTTTTACCAGCTTGCATTGTAACGGATTTGCCGTCTGCAATGTTTTGAGTTGTGTCACCAGAATGTGTACCTTCTGTAGCAGAAACTGCACCAGATTTCAAGTTCCATGTAGATGCTGTGCCAGCAGCTGCATTTACATGCAAGTCATATGTTACTTGATCGCCATTTGTTGTTTTGTTAACTGTTACAGAATTATCTTTAGAAGTAACAACTGTACGAGCTGCTTTCAATTGATCGTAGTTAACTGCATCAGTACCGTTAACTGCAGGAGCTACATTAGTGATAGTTTTGTTACCAGCGTCAATACCAGTTTTAGTAATGGATGGACCACCAGTGATAGTCAAACCATCTTTGTTTACTACTGTATCGCCAATTGTTAAGGAACCATCTTTTGTTAAATCAACGTTTTTGTTCAAGTCGTATTTAACTACGCCATCAGCTGCTACGGAAGCTGTTGTATTGGAACCGTTTGTGAAGTTTAGACCTTTATCCAACTTAACTTTTTGGTCACCAGTACCATTAGCTTTATAAGTCAAAGGAATTTGTTTAGCTGCTTTATCACCATCGAATTTTACTTCGTATGTAGTGTTATGGTTTGCATCATCTTTCACAGGGTTAACAGTGATAGGATTATTTGTATCAGCTGTATAGTTACCACCAGTAGTTGTACCACCGTTGTTAACTGTTACTGCTTCACGAGCTGCATCTTTAACTGCGTTACGGGAAACATTAACTTCGTATTGAGCATCTGGATCGCCAGAGTTTTTACCATTACCAACAGTAACATCAGCAATGTTAGTATCGCCAGTTGCAGCTGCTTTTTTAACTACACTTTCAGTAGAGGAAGCACCAGCTGCTGGAGTATTAGCAACAGCTACTTTATAAACTGTTTTATTAGGATCAGTTGTATCTTTAGATACTGTTACATTGCTAGAACCAGGAGCTACTTCAAAGGTATGGTTCAATTTAGCTTTTGCATCTTCGGACAAATCAGCTACTACATCTGTACCAGAAGCAGTTGTTTTGATGTATTGACCGTTGTTAGCACCAACTACACCGAAGCTCAAACCACCAGTTTTATTGAATTTTTGAGTATCTGTGTTACCAGTGTTACCTGCTAATTTAATTGTGTTGTTGAAGCCATCGCTTACTTTTTTCAATTGGTCTTCAGTTGCTGCACGACCGGAAACTACAGTTGGGTTAGTAATATCCCAATCTTTGTTTTGTAAGCCAGTTACATAGCCACCTTTACCATCTAAGGAAATAGGGTTGTTGCCTTCAACTTTTACAACTTGATCACCAGCGAAGGAGATTTTACCAGAACCATTACCGTTTGTGATGGAGGAGATATCAGCCAAGTCTCCTTCCACATTTACTTTATAAGGGGTAGCTGTAGAACCGTCACCTGTTACAGTAGTATTTTTACCACCTTCAACTTTAGAAGGATCAGTGTTACCAGTAGCACCAGTGGAGCTTACTGTGTAAATATCATGACCATCAGTACCTTGAGATTTAGCTACAGTTACGCCATTACCAGCTTTAACTTCTGTCTTAGCGGATTTCAATTGTTTTACGTTAACTGCATCAGTATCGTCTGTACCAGGAGCTACATTAGTGATTTTGCTACCACCCATGTTAAGTGGGCCGCCAGTGATGTTGATGGAGTTGCCACCAATTGTCATTTTAGGACCACCGTCGGCATTGGAAATGGATGTAATACCTTTCAAGTCACCTTCTACATTAACTTTGTAAGGAGTAGCTGTGGAGCCATCACCTTCAACAGTAGTATTTTTACCATCTACAAGTTTAGTTTTAGCGTCTTTTAATTGTTTTACGTTAACTGCATCAGTATCGTTTACACCAGCTTTTACATTAGTAATGTTTTTATTACCAGCGTCGATACCAGTTTTAGTAACAGATGGACCACCTGTGATTGTTAAGCCATCGTTGTTAACTTTAGTATCACCAATTGTTAAAGAACCATCTTTAGTCAAGTCAACGTTCTTGTTCAAGGAGTATGTGAATTGTTTATCAGTTTGATCTAATACAATGTTTTTACCAGCACTCAATGTTACAGTATCGCCAGGGCTTACTTTTTTGGATGCTTGAGTACCTGTTACACTACCACCATTATTGGAGGAAACTACGTTCCAACCAGATTCGTTGATTGCTTTTGCAACATTGTCAGTTGTAGCAATGCCGTTTGTAGTAGGCGCTACTGCTTTACCATTAGTATTAGTAATATCAGCACCTATTTTAGCTTTTACTGTAACACCATTTTTATCAGCAGATGTAGAAATAAATGTAGGATCATCACCTTTAATTTTCAATGTACCATCATCTAACAATACATCGCCATTGCCAGTGTCACCAGCGTATTTCAAGTTAACGCTTCTTAATTGAGCTACGTTAACTGCATCAGTATCATTAGTACCTGCAGCAAGACCTGTAATTTGACGAGTTGCAGTAGCGCCATCACCTACAGAAACAGCTGCTAATGTGGATGTTTGTGCAGTACCAGCTAAACCAGCATATTTATTAGTACGAGTTTCTGCTGGGTTAAAGCCTTTAACGCCTTTATCTACAGTTGCTTTAGAGTTAGAGCCAAGAGCTACGCCATCGGCAACAGATGCATTAGCTTTATAACCATGCGCTACGGAACGAGATGCACTTGCTTCAGCACCACCGCCAATTGCTACAGAGCGATCGCCAGTTGCTTTAGACATAGCACCAACAGCTACTGCATAATCGGAAGCTTCTACAGTTTTATTTTCAGAGGCAGAACCAAGAGCTACTGCATAGTCGCCTTTCGCTTTTGTACGTGCACCTAAAGAAACAGCACCAGTTTTTGTAGACTCAGCTTCACGGCCGATAGCTACTGTATCTAGACTTGTTGCTTTATTGTCTAAACCGATAGCGATTTGAGAGTTTTCTTTATTTGCAGTAGAAGAATCTCCAATAGAGGAGTCAGCGATATTATTTTTACCAATTGCGATACCGCCCATTGTATTAGCAGTATTGCTATTACCCATTGTAATAGTATCACCAAGATTGGAATTATTTTGTTTACCAATAGCGATAGATGCACTACCTTTTGCTTTGGATTGATAACCCATTGCAGTAGCAAAATTAGCATTTACTTCAGATTCACGACCGATTGCTACCGCATAACCACCAGTGGCTTTAGTCTGTGCCCCGATTGTAACAGTATTTACAGAGTTACTTGTGGAATCACGACCAATAGCTATACTATCACCACTAGAATCAGTTTTAGCATTATGACCAATACTGATGTTATCAGTACCTCTAGCCCAGCTTTCACGGCCCATAGCAATAGAGTATTGACCGCTACCTAAATCTTGGTTCGCTGCATTAGAGTTCGCACGATTACCAATTGCAATGGAGTCTTCAGCAGATGCCATAGATACGTTACCAATAGCGACAGAAGCACGTCCTGTTGCTTGGTTATAAGCACCCATAGCCACTGCTGCACCGCCAGAAGCTGTATTACCATTACCTAGAGCCATTGCAGAGTTTTCTGTAGCCGTATTTGACGCACCGATTGCAATAGTTCCATCTTGGTTATTAGTTCTATTTTGATAACCAACTACTACAGAGTTTCTTCCAGTAGTATTTGAACCATTATAAGCATCAGGAGAGATATTAACGGCACTACCCCCAGTATTAACGTTCGCATGTACAGGTGCACCTGCTGTAGCAGCTACCATAGCCAAACCAGCTAACACGCTAGCAAGAGCTTTTTTCTTACCACCATTGTTTTTTGCAACTTCGGAAACTACTACGTAGCACTCTTTAGTTTTGCTCCAAACAACTTTAAAGATTTTATTCATATTACTATGAACCCCTTTCTTAACTAGACACAATTACAATCCTTATAATTAAATCATTTAAATACAAAAGAAGGAAAAGCCTAAATTTCCCATACCTTTACGCCTTTCTGAGTATCTTTCATATTTCTTTCATTTTGTGTCATGAACAGAATATCATATATCGAAAATCTTGTAAATACTTTTCTTCATGTTTTTATCATAATCGACAGAATTTATTGTTGGAACCTTTATTTTGTTAAACAATTTTTAATATATGGGTGGTTTTTTACTCATTTTTTCTGTGTTTTATACGTATTTTATAAAATATAATCTATTTATTTCAATGCAGTTCGGTATTTATCGATAACTACATTAACCATAGTTATAAATAAACGTTTAATCGATTTATGGAGATTGATTTTTCTCGATTTCAAACCTTATTTATATATTATCTATAAAATAAGGATCATAGAAAAATATAATTATAATAATCCAACAACCTTTTAAAGGTACTTTCACATTTTTTTCATATACTAACTTATAAATGAAATAACTATGAATTTTTTTTGACCGATTTTGATAAAAATTATGATATACTAAATTATTATGAGGACCATTTTACGAGTATTAGTTATAGAGGGGATATATTCTAATGAGTAAACAACACATTACTAGTGTAGATCAATCTAAAATTAACGACCTGAAGGAATCTTACGACGATTTTCTATACGTATCAAAACCATTTTCCAATACATGTATTACATCTTTAATGGCAAAAGCTCTTATTTATGGCTTAGACCCAGTACCAGTTGAAGAGGCGCGCGTATTAGAGTTGGGCTCTTCTTGCGGTGGAAATATCATTCCCCAAGCCCTATATAACCCAACGACTACCTTTACAGGTATCGACCTATCCCCTACACAGGTGAAACATGGGAATGAATTAATTGAATCCATGGGGCTAAAAAATATTACATTATTAGAAAAAGATATTATGGATATTGATGATTCATTTGGTACCTTCGATTACATTATCGTCCATGGTATTTGGTCTTGGGTGCCTGACGTGGTGAAAGATAAAATCCTCAGCATTTGTAACCGAAATCTATCCGACCGTGGTGTAGCATATGTATCATACAATACATATCCTGGTTGGAAACGGTTAGAGCAATTGCGGGATATTATGTTATATTCTGAAAAACATGCACCTAACGACTCATTACAAGAGCGTACGGTCTACACAAAAAATGTATTAAAACTCATTGCAGAAACAATGAAATTAGATGAACGTTCCCAACAAATTTCTGATTATAAAATAAAAAATATCAATCGTGTATTACAATCTAATGATTATTATGTTGGGCACGAATACTTAGAAGCTATCAATGATCCTGTATATGTGTCAGAATTTATTGAACGTGCACAAGAGCAAGGTTGTGCTTACATCGGTGACGAAACATTGAATCGTTCCTTCATTACATGGCTTGATAGTAGTGTGGAAAATAATATTAGAACATTGGCTAGAGATAACTTTATTGATAAAGAACAATATTATGACTACGTATATGATACTCAGTTCCGCATGGCCCTATTAACAAAGTGTAGTAACGAAGATAAAATTTCCCATGACGAAAGGGTTGAGAAGAAAGTACTAGATACACTATACTTCAACAATGCATTAGATGAAGAGCCTGGTGTTCCTCCAGAATGGACCAATGTTATGCACATTAGCATTCAAGAATTAATGGATACAAAACGACCATTCAATGTAGCGGATATTATGAAACATATTGAAGAACATCATCCTGGTTCTGAAATCGATATGGATACTATGTATAAACGTTTATTCCATCTTGCTATCGTCGGCCATATCAACACATATGCAAAAAAATATGACCAATTACCATTTGAGGAAAACAAAACCTATATTCCAGAACACTTTATCAACTATGTATCCACACTTGTTGAAAAAGGTGGTTATCAATACATGTGCCTCGGCAATATGTATAACCAAATAGACTATTCCGTAGATGAAGGTCTATCCTACGTCATGAAATTGATGGCAAAACCAATATCTCGTCAAGAATTGATTGATACTATGAACGAAAACATGACTGTTGAAAGAACAAAAGATGATGGCACTAAACACATTGTGTCCTCTGAACAATATTTAGACGAGTCCATCGCGCACATCCAATCGCTAGGTTATTTTGCCAAATAAAAAGAATAGTGAGCCTAATATAACAACAAAAAGGAGTAACTGATATAATCAGTTACTCCTTTTTATATTCACTACTATGCGACCTCGGGGTGGAGTTGAGGTATGGCATAGTAGCTACTTATTAAGTTGTGTGAACACTATAAACTAATAGTATCCTTATTTTTTATTAACACGAACGCGTTCGATTGTTGGTTCACCTTTAGCATTTTTAGCTACAGTGTCAACACGGAACAATGCCATTTCTGGGCTGAATTCTGTTACAAGGCGATCATTAACTGTTACGCCGTCTTGAATAGCACGGTATACGATTTGAGCAAATTCATAACGTGTTAACATACGGTCACCACCGAATGTACCATCTGGATAGCCTTCTACAAGACCACGGCGAGATAAATCGCTTACAGCTTCATATGCCCAATGGTTTGTAGGGATATCTGGGAACAATGTTGTGTGATCGGCTTTCATCTTAGTACCCGCAACACCATTCAACAATGTAGTCAATTTTTGAATTTGAGCATTTTGTTCAGCTACTGTTTTCTTAAGAGCTAATACTTCTTTACCAATTGCTACACGAGAGCGAGATACATTGCTATGAGCACCTACTTTCACAGATAAACCAGCATTAAATACTGTTTCATCACTGCCTACAGTAGAACCTACGCTAAGTTGTACGTCTTCATTAGGACGGTAGAAAGCGCCTAATGCGGCAGCATTACCACTGCGGTAATGACCATAGCCTGCTGCAAAGTCCCATTTAGCATCTGGATCGAAATCAAGTGGATGCAATGCTGCCAACGCTGCTGCACCTGCTACAGATTTATCAACACGTTTGTCAATCTTAGATAGATTACCTTTGATATTTTTGATATCATTTGTGTTTTTGCTGATATTTGTTGTGTTATTTGTAATTTGGTCAGCAATATCATCTGCAAGAGATACTTTATAGTCGTGAGTATTACCATTTACAGTTGGTGTTACCTTAATGTGGTCACCAGCTGTTACAGTTGTAACACTAGTAGATGCTGCGATTTCATCTTGTACGCGTTTAAGTTGAGATACGTTAACCGCATCAGTATCTGCTACACCAGCTTTCACATTATTGATGATTTGGTCGCCTGCGCTGATACCATTTGTAGTGTAGTAAACAGTTTTACTACCTTCACTTGCATACATACCGTATTTAGTGAAGTTCGCTTGTTCTAATGTATCTGTATTTTCGATTTGGATACCTTTAGGTGTAACACCGATATTTTCGCTACCGTTAAAGAAGCGAGCACTGTCTTTATCGATACGAGCACGAACGTCGTCAGTTGCTTTGCCGAAGTTAGCAGAGCTCATTTCTACTAAGTCTTTATTTACAGATACTTTGTATTCCGCACCGCCATTAGCATTAGTGCCAGATGTAACAGTTGTATTATCGCCTGCTACTACAGTAGTATGTTTTTTAGCATCTGCCTCAACAGTAGAGATTTTAGTTTCTACCTTTTTAAGTTGTGCTACGTTGACCGCATCAGTATCATTTGTACCAGCTGCAACAGATGTAATTTGACGTGTTACATCATTAGCTACGTCGCCAACAGATACAGCAGATGCTGTCGCTTTCCATGTGGAGCTTGTATCAGTAGATGCCGCTTTTGTGCTAATATCATAACCAGCTGCACCAGCTGCTACAGTCGCTTTGGATTTACTACCAAGAGCTACACCGCCTTCAGCAGATACTTCAGTGTTATGACCAATAGCTACTGCATCATTTACAGTTGTAGTAGTTTCTGCATCGCTAGAGCCAATAATAACAGAATTATTAGCACCTGTTACCTTGCGGTTGTCACCAACGATAACTGTATTATTAGCATCAGATACAGTATTCTTAGAACCAATAGCAGTTAAATGCTGTACATTAGATGCAGTATTACCAACACCTACTACAAAGTTATCTGCGCTTTTAGCACCATTCGTACCTGTTACAGTATTGTTAATACCAATCATAGATGTGCGCAATGTGTAGTCAGCCTTGTTGCCGCCACCGATGGCCATCGTAGCGCCACCGCCGTTAGCATCTTTTACAGCAGTGCGCAATTTTTCAGCTAATTCTTTAGCGGAATTACCGCCATCATCTGGTGCTCCAGAAATAGATTTAACAGAGTTAGTGATTTCGTTGCCAGCACCCATAATAAGAGAGCCATTAGAATTAAACGTTCTATTTGCTGTACCAACAATGCTGTTAGCAATGCCAGCGTAGTAGCTACTAGCTGTTTGAGACTCAATGCTGTTTAAAGAACCATTAATAGTGGATCCCAAGTTCTTAACAGGATTTGCCATACGGCCACCATTATATTCACTAGAGATAATATTATAGGTACCTGTATTGGTTGTAAAAGCGCCATTACTAAAGCTATTAGCACCTACTGTAGTGGCATAAGCATTCAATGCATATTTACGAGTAGTTGATGTATCTACTGTAATATCACCAAGATCGCCTTTATAGTTGTGGGAACCAATCATAGTACTACCAGTACGAGCAAATGTATTATCCCCAATTGCAACACTGCCTACTACCTTTGTTGGATCTGCAGGAATTCTTGAAGAAGAGAACCAACTACCACTATATGTTGTTTGACCTAATGCAAAGCTAGCCTCTACACCGCCGGCCATATTTTCAATTTTTGCATTTTTACCAATCGCTACACTACCGCCTTGGCTAGCATAGTTATTAATATTAGCATCCTTACCGACTACGATATCCCCTGTAGCAGCACTAGCACCATTGGAATAACCAATCTTAGCATTATTACCAATCGCCACGTTTTCAGCCTTTGGAGCATTGCTACCTGTACCGTACGCTACACCAGCACCAGTGCCCGTTGCCGTATCGGCTGCACTCGCTACAACACATAAACTAGATAACAATACACCGTTGATTAACAAAGTTAATAAACGTTTCCGTTTGTTCATAATTTAGAACCTCCATTGACAAACTACAAAACCTATCAATCTCTCTTTGCATTAAAATTCACTTTTTATTCATGAGTCTTATATGAATATTGTAGCACGTATACGAATTTTGTAAACAGTAATTTATATATCTATTAAGAGAATATAAAAAGGGTAGTTAATCGATGAGGATTAACTACCCTTTTTTTGGTAAGAGGAAGGCGAACCTCTTACCGGTGCCGTATGATATAGGTTTGTTATTAAGAGAGAGATTTTGAAGTAAACACAACACAAAGATTATTAAATAGTTGGAGAGTAACTAAGATGAACGGGCGATCACACGGCATCAAATAATAAGATAATGGCTTTTATAAAAAGCCATTATCTTAAAGAACAATTGATATGAACACTAACGTTTCCCTTACCTAGAGTATATCACTTATATAGGAACAATAGTAGGTTATCTTTCATTTAATTTTCATTAAAATAAAATGAATGCAGGAAATGGCATGACCATTCAATTTGTCTATTCAGTTATCAAAATTATTGTTCAACAAAAACCGTATTAGTTCGTCTTACGAGGTTGAGCATCTTATCGCGAACCGTTGCAGATTGTTCTAAACGATGCTTGCCACCATACCAAGCCATCGGAGCTCCCGCTAAACGGAACGTAATTTTACCATATGCACCGCCAGAGCTATGTTCCGGTTTATTGTATCCCATATCTACAGATACACGCGGCGTAAGTTGCATCTCAGAGCCTATGCGCAAACCATTCTTGTCAGCTTGTCGATCCTGGTTCCAGTGATAGCCTTCAACATAAACTCTAGCCCAGCGCGCATTTTTAAAGGTTTTACCATATTCTAAGGTATAACCATTAGATACTCGCTCTAAGGTATGCAGGTTCGCATCCAAAACACGTTCATCGGAAGCAGAACCATACCAGTTAAAACGAAACTCACTTTCACCAGACATATATTCAAGACCAGCACTGAGTCGATCATGACGATTTAAGAAGCGATGGTCATAGAATAAATGAGCCCCATAGAGACGACGGTCGTCCTTGGAGATACGACGGTACCCAACACCTACATTAAGGGTAGTACCCGTATCAGAAGCGCGAGAAATGCGCTGCTGCGTAAACCACACATCACGAGAGGTATTATCGTAATGACCTAGAGGCTGAATAGTCTCCGCAGAATACAGCGGCTTCCACCCTTCTTGGAACTGAAAGCTCAGCGTAGTGCGTCGCATCCACGGCTTACCTTTGGCACCATACATAGCATTAGATACATTGGACATAGCCACCGCATTAATAGCACGATTCACTGCATCCACATTGCTATACTGAACGGTCTTAGTATCTTGCCGATCCATGATGAGCGGTCCACCTTGGCCAATCACATGGTCTGGTGTAGCAGCAGGCGTAATGTGAAAGCCCTCTGATGCGGTCTTCATGCGCTCTGTTTGAGCATCAGTTTTTGCAGACACTACGCCCTTATCATTATGTAATTGTTGTTTTTCTGCCTCAGCTGTACCCACACAACACAATAGGGCGCTCAAGGCGATACACACAATACGTTTCATTACTCTCTACATTTAAAATTCATGAACAACAAATGAAATATATATTAGTGTATCGAATAGTGCATATGTATGTCAAGATAAGTACTCACTAGAAACGTATTATTTTACTATTATATGTATATAAAAAAGAGGCAATAACCATGTTATTACCTCTTTCATATCTTTTAAATTCTATTTCTCATTAAGTTTTTGCACAAGCATATCTACTGTTTCTTGTAGTTTTTTGTTTTGTGCTTCTAATGTATCTACCCGTTGTTCCAATGCGTTATAGGATGCAGGGGAAATCTTAGGCAATGTTTTATTTTCACCGAATTTATAGGATACGCCTACATTAGTCATCAAATCACCACTTACAGTTGTACCTGCTGTAAGGAGTAGGTTTTCTTTCGGATAGTAACCTACGCCAAGAGCCAATGCATTTTCACCCTTGTAGTGACCATAGCCACCCATAACTTGAACCTTGTGGTCAGGATCAAATTGTAGTGGATGCAATGCAGCGAGTGCTGCGGCGCGAGCATCACCGCGATTGGATTCTTTTTCCACGTGGCGTACATCGCGATGCAATACATCAATTTGTTGGTTTGTACCATATAACTGGGAGCCGTTAACCGCATCTGTAGAATCCGCTGTAATACGACCTGCTGCAACATGAGTGATAGTGCGTTCTTGACCTGCCGCACCAACAGATACAGTAGACACAGGAGCAGTACCGGCGAATCTTTCAGTAACACCATTATTGTAAGTATAACTAGGAGTGCTCACTACATCACTACTTTCAGCAGTAGAATTATTACCTAATACAACTGCATTGTCTAGAGATGTTTTCACATTATTACCCATTACGAATGTATTATTAGCACTCACTTGGTTCTTGTTACCAACACTGTAGGAATTATCGCCCTTAACAGTATCCACATTATACGTACCTACACCAAAGGCGCCTGATTGGTTACCTTCAATTTTGTTATATGCGCCAATAGCGGAGTTCTTATCGCCTTTAAAGATAACACCATGACCCATGCCATAGTTAAAATTACCATTTACAGTGGAGTTAGAACCGATTAATACAGTGTTATTCCCCTTACTAGCGGCAGCTTGAGAAGCGCCGAGCCATACGTTTTTATTACCTTGAGAGTAGGAACCTGTAAAGTAGCCTATAGCAATTGTATCGGAAATGGTTGAATTATAACCTGCTGCAAAGTTACCTAAGAAGTTATAATCACCTTTACCGCCTACAAATGTCTTAGAACTAAGCGCTACGTTACCACCACCTTGAGAACCATTCAAGGCAAGACGACCGATGGCAATATTATTACCCTTTGCATTTGGATCCCCTGCATGGGCATAGGGATCGCTATTAGCCGCCCCAGTTTGACCACCAAGATGTACATTATCTGAGTTAGTAAAAGATGACCAGCCTTGTAAACCAATGTTATAAGTGGCACCACCACTAGAAACAACAGGAATATCTGCAGCTTGAACCAAGCTTGCCGAAGATATAGTCAAAACTCCGAGTACTGCTAATAATTGTAGTTTCTTTGCGTGATTCATAATCATACGCCTCCCTTGTTACACTACAAAACACTTCTCCTTCATACTTTCCTCATAATTCTACAAGTAGATTATACTGCCATCGAAAAAATATGTAAATAACATAAATAATAATTCATAAAGAATAGATTAGATAATATAATTAATTAATAAACAGACCCCCGTAGAATTTGTTCCTACGAGGGCATTTGTTTTGAAAACAAAAGAGGCAACGGCCTATGCCGTTACCTCTTTCATAGATATATAGTTATATATACCGATTAGCGGATGCGTTTAACGCGGTTATTACCGTCACGCATAGCTTCTTTCAAGCTGTAGATTACCATTTCGTTCATGTAGAAACGCAATTCATCATTAGACATGTTAGCTGTATTCTTTTCAAGAATTGCCAAAATTTGGTTTTCATATTCAGCTTGATTCATGTCAGACACAGTTGTGTGGTTTGTGAAGAATTCTTTGTAATCTAAGTACAAGCGGTCTAATGCTACGCGAGCATAGCTATCTTTTTTATAGCGATGGCTTGTAATGTACCAGTCACGACGAACATTCATGTAGTACAACACGTTATTAGTATAACGTTGTTGACCAGACATTACGCGATTGTCGTCTTTGATTAAAGCATTGCTCATTCCCAATTGGAATGCTGCAAATTCAGATACTACAGCTTTTACCTCTTCACTAGGAACAGCAAGAGAGATTTCTTGTTGTTCTGCAGTCAAAGGAGCCGCAGGTTGTTCAGGCATCATCAAAGGATCTTGTGCCGCATGTACTTGGCCAGCAACACATACAGAAGCAATTGCCATAATTGGTAATAATTTTACTAATTTCATAAGTCTCCTCTCTCGAAGTGCCCTCCCCAGAGCTACTTCATTTATCATACACTAGATATTATCTCTTTCGGAGCTTTTACCCCCTTAGAGATCCCCATACTAAGCATGGTAAATATATTAATACAGTAAGCATCAATCATGATCCTAGTATGCTTACTAATTTCATTAGTATACACAATATATCGTATTTCGTCTATATAGTTTTTTCTTAAGGTTAGAAAAAAAATGCATAGGTGGCTATATAGTTAGTTCTATGCTCCATACAATAAAAGCCTCCTAATAATAAAGTCATGACTCTATTATTAGGAGGCTATATATGTTAGCTATTGTACAAAAAGATTATTTAATAAATCTACACTTAGAATTTATGTGTAAATCCTGCATTCACGCCCCAGTCTGCTTGGTAATCACCAGACAAACCTGTAGCAACGTCAGCAAATACGCTATTGTTACTATTAAAGCCATAACGGCCGCCGAAAGCAAGTTCAGTCCAAGTACCTTTAAGGTCTTGCTCTGTTAATTTCGCAACACTGCCACTAGAGAATGCGGTTTTTACATTGCCTCTGAAAGCATGACCTGCTGCAAAACGTGTATAAAGGTTACCATTGCTAAATTGTTTACCCAATTCAAGGCCGATTTTACCAGAAGTGCTGTTTACACTAGATTGGTTAACAAATACATTACCTACATTAAAGTTACGGCCACCGAAGTGTGTAAAGTTCAATTGTGCTTGTGGTTCTACATAGAAACCGTTATCGTATTTCAATGTTTTACCATAGCGAACACCGATGCTGTACGCATTGGATTTTGTATCACCAGACATAGCTTCACCGATTTCATTGCGAGCTGTGAAGTCATTAGATACGCGACCTACTTGAGTTTCTACATGTACATATTGATCTTTGCCAAGGTCTTTCAAACCATAAGCACCAACGGAGAAGGATTTCACCTTGCCGGAACCATCAAATACATAGTCTTCAGAACCACGAAGATAGGATACTTGACCACCTACAGTCCAACCACGGCTGATTTTAGCATCATAACCGCCTTGAATGCGTGTATAATCTGTAGCTGTGTCGATACCGCTGCCAGAGTAGCTGTATTTACCGCCACCGATGCGAGCCCAAATACCAGTTGGTTCACCTTGTTGCAATACGCGTGGACGATACATATCATCAGCGACTGTACGCCATGCATTGATATTACCTACTACAGCAGAGCGAATGCCACGCATATGAGGTGTATC
>ENA-OWNX01000337-OWNX01000337.1-gut-metagenome-genome-assembly--contig:-NODE-337-length-21377-cov-3.573380_pt1 | contig 21377 bp, 19 predicted proteins | sample MGYA00248250_ERZ651778 | MGnify/ENA primary metagenome ERZ651778 (study PRJEB26908, sample SAMEA4031702) | gut metagenome | biome: gut; feature: normal infant; material: stool | place: China | collected 2015...
CTCCTCCTACTTTTTCTTCTATCAGATGTGGAGCGTGATCTGTTGCTATCACATCAAGTTTTCCTTTTAGCAGACCTTGCATAAGAGCTCCTCTGTCTTGCCGTGTCTTTACCGAAGGATTCCACTTTATGCGCGTGCCGTATTTTGAATAGTCTTCATCCGAAAACCAAAGATGATGTACACACACTTCTCCTGTTATTTTCTTCTCTGTAAGCGGTTTAATGTCAAACAAACTGATTTCTTTCTCGGTGGAAAGGTGAAGAATATGCAGGCGGGTCTGATACTTATCCGCTAATTCGATGGCTTCGGCAGATGAGCGATAACATGCCTCTGCACTACGGATGAGCGGGTGGTACTGAATTGGTATATCTTCGCCGAATTCTGCTTTATATTTTGCCAGATTTTCTCTGATGATCTCTTCTTTTTCGCAATGTGTAGCAATGAGCATATCTATTTCGGCAAAAATAGCTTGTAATACTTTCTTATCATCTACAAGCATATTGCCGGTTGACGATCCCATAAAGACTTTTACACCACACACTTCTTTTTGGTTTACCTTCTTTAGCTCGGCGAGGTTGTCGTTTGTAGCACCCATATAGAAGGAGTAGTTTGCGTAGGACTTTTGTGCGCCTATCTCAAACTTTTGTTTTAGTAATTCTATGGTTGTCGTTTGCGGGTTTGTGTTTGGCATTTCCATAAATGACGTTACTCCACCTGCTATCGCAGCACGGCTTTCGCTCGCAATATCTCCCTTGTGAGTTAGTCCCGGCTCACGAAAGTGCACCTGATCGTCTATTACTCCCGGAAGCAACCATAAATCTTTGGCGTCTATTACTGTTGCTTTGTTGAGAATTGTTTCAGGAACTTCTTCCGATCTATATATTTCAGATATAACGTCTTTTTTTATCAATACGGAGCCTACAAATGAAGTTCCTTCGTTGATAATGGTGGCTTTATGTATTAGTATCATATTGGAGATATTTCTTGCAAAGATAAGAAAAAGGAATATTATTGAAAGGAAGTTGCAAATTACTATCAGTGAAATCAATCGTAATAGAATTTAGGGTATGTGGTGGAGGGAAAGGGTATGTGTATTTTATTAGCTATTCTGATTTTTTCATAGTTTGGAATATAGTATTTTGTAACTTGTGGAGCTTAATACTCATTCTTGTTTAAAAATGATTATTTATAATTAATATATAGACAGCCAACCTCTTATTGTTCTTTTTGAAGTAAGTTTTAATGAAACTTATTTATTTCACTTCAAATATTTGTGCGCATAATAAGATTTATAACTCTAAAAAATACAAAAGTTAATCTTTGTTAATTTGATGATAGGGAATGACGTATTTGGTTTGCGTTTGACGAACTTTTAACTTGGCTGTGTAAGTTATTAACATCCTGTTCAAAACTAGGCCTAAAATGGCTTGCAAATGTCTTGTTATTTAATTATATTTGTGTTGTCTATAAGTGTATAGATACAAAAAAGAAGTTGAAAGGTAGGATTTTCAACTTCTCATTCGATTTTTAGTATTCATTAAAATCAGTTTGCAATGAACAAAACTATTTTAAATGAAGCACCTACAGGTTATCATTTCGTTTTTTCTCGTTGGATTACCCGAAATGGTAAAAGGATTTATCATCCTAAAGGTGGCTTTTTTAGATTTCTTATAAAAGATTTCTAATTACTAAGACCCTCACATAAGTGGGGGTTTTTCTTTTTTATGTACTTAAATGTACTCTAATGTATTTTGTTGTATTTTAATGTGCTTTGTTGTACTATGATGCAAATATATACATATACAAACAAACAAACAAACATTTAAATAGCATTTAAACATATTTTAAATACAAAGAAGACACAAGGAGAATGCAAATCTATGATACACTCACAGGAACAGGAGGTTTCATACTTGGTTCAATAATAGCTAAACTTCCTTATTTTTATAATACTAATATAGTTCATTTATTTGAATATTCTTCATAGAACTTTGGCTTCTGTTTCATCAGGAAAATAAAGCTCGGGCCAAAACGATTATTCTTTAAAGTATTCCATGTTTTACTACATTTCAAATAATACAAAAAAAGAGATTAAAGTAATTACAAATTACCCTAATCTCTTTTTATTCGTTTTTAAAGCCTTTTACAACGTGTGGAGCTTAATACTCATCCTCGTTAAAAAAGAAATCTTCTTTGCTTGGATAATCAGGCCAGATGTCCTCAATGGTATCAAAGATTTCATCTTCATCCTCAATTTCCTGTAGATTTTCTATTACTTCAAGAGGTGCACCCGAACGTTGGGCATAGTCAATCAACTCCTCTTTTGTTGCAGGCCATGGTGCATCTTCTAGTTTAGATGCCAATTCTAGTGTCCAGTACATAATATTTTTATTTATTTTTATTTTTTGCCAGTTTGCTTATATTTTCCGCAAAAATATAACAATATTTCTTATATCAAAGCCTGATTCCAAAATATTTCATTTCCTTTCTTATTGCTCTCTTTTCTAGCGAGTAAGAAAAAGTAGTCGGAGAGCCTGTTTATGAACATTAAGACCAGATCATCCACAGGATATTCTTCCTTCACTTTGTATACACAACGCTCGGCACGTCGGCAAACGGTACGGCAGATATGTGCCCGGGCAGCCGATTCGCTTCCTCTCGGCAATACAAATTGCCTCAACTGAGGGAGCTCGCTATCCATCCTGTCCATTTCATTCTCGAGGGTGGCTATATCTTTGTCTGTAATGATGCTGGCTGCTTTGGGTGGCATGGCTTCTGTTTCTGTTGCCAGATAAGAACCTACAGTAAACAACTTATGCTGAATAAAAGATAATATTTTTAGGTCGTGCTCATCTTCTATCTTTTCTGTAAGAAACCCGACAAACGAATTGAGCTCATCTGTTGTACCATACGCATCAAGTCTCACATGAGCTTTTATCACACGTTTACCTCCTACAAGGGAAGTTGTTCCTTTGTCTCCGGTTTTGGTATATATGCCACTTTTCTTCATCTTTGTTTAGTTTAAAAACTGATTTTATATTCCCATCGGTAAAGAGTCTTGTCAAAAAATACAATACCAATGTTGAATAAGTCCAGTATTACTGTTCTGCTATCCATGCTTGCGATGCATTTCCATAACGTTTGGTTGCGTCTATTTGTTCTTATACCTCTTACAATTATAAATGTTTTTTCGTGACAAATATCATCCAAGTATTTGCAAACATCTGATGATAAGAGACTATAGTTATTCAGATCGATAAGGATACAGTCTTGCTTTTCTTGTAGTTCGGGTAGCTGTGGATCAGTCAATAACTCTATATTTCTGTTCCATTCACTGTATAAACGTTTGGCAATACTATATTTCCTCTCGCTTGTTTCTATACTTATACACTTTGTATTGCTTGATGGTGCCGTCATACAAAGTGTATTCACTCCATATCCTGCTCCTATTTCGAATATTCTCTCTGCATTGAAATAGTTAACCAATCGAAATAAAAGTAAGTTGTACTTCTTTAAGTGCAAAAAAACATAAGGATCTATAATGGCTCTTATATCATCATAGATATGATAAGGTGTTTTTTCTTCAATTACTTTATTTATCAGATTGAAAACAAAGGGAGAATGTATACCATGACCTCTATGATGGCGTATCTTATAAAGTATTTTTAATCCTGTTTTCGAGAGCTTGTATATGCGTGGCATATCAGAATAGCTTGACGTAATAGGTTAACTTACCGTAAATAACTCTGTTTGCCGATCTGGAAAAGTAGTCGGCCTTGCTGCTTTTATAAATATCTCCTAATCCGAAAGAGTATCTTCCTTCCAAAGCAAAATTACCGATACCCGTACGGAATTCTAGTCCGAGACCTGCCATTAAGGCATAATCGATTTTATTCTCAGCCATACGATAATATTGGTTGGTTTCGAATGACGGAGACACTCCGCTAGCCAAATAGTTTTCGAGTTTGTCGTTTATTTTCTCACTGTCACTTATCAGAAATCCAATTTTAGGTCCCAGATTGAAGAAGAACCGTACTTTGTTTCCGAAGTAGATATGCGTGAGTATGGGTAATTCAAAATAGTTTAATTGGTGAGAATGTTCAAAACCTAAATTTGCAAATGCGTCATTCTTGCTGAAATTTTGTTTCCACCCTTCCTGGCTATAGTTGAGCTCGGCAATGATACCGATATTTTTTTCAGAGATGTATCGTATAGCTATACCTCCGTGATACTGCATCTGGTTTTTTGTCGAGATGCGCATCTTATTGGCATTTTCAGAGTTTGGGACGGATTGAAAATCCACAGATGAAAATGTGGGTCCGAATCCTACGCCTATGTTCCACTCAGGTTTGAAGTCTTTATTTTGTCCATACATAAATGAACCAAAAATAAAAGGTAGAAGCAATAATAATAAATATCTATTTACCATTTAATCAGTGATATCTATTTTTTCGAGACTCGAATTATCTTTATAGTGGATAAAGTATATACCGTTGTTTACATACCCTCCATTTTTTTCATTTACTTTTTCGAAGTAAATGCAAGACTGTAATGTGGGTACATTTATTTTGGATATATTATCTTCGAAAGAACTTCCATACTGTTTTAGTGCAGTTAAGAAGTAAAGACCTGTATCATATCCAAGATATCCCCATTTAGGGAACGAGTTAATCAGATTCTTATTGTACCACTGCTTGTAGTCATCCGCAAAGTTTTGCACAGCATTTTGCTGTTCGTTGAGGAAGAATATACTGTAAATGTACGCATCATATTTATGGAGATTTTCTACCTGGCTGTTATACACCTGCCATTCGGGATAACCAAAGAGGCTGAAGGAGGTATCATTCGAAACATTCAGCACTGCTGTTATTCTTCTTAATGTTGCTTCGGAAGAAGATGTCGGTACGATTATATTGTTTGTAGCATTTGCTGCTGCTTTGAGGTCTTCGCCCAAATTGCTCGATTTTGTGATTGTCTTCGATTGGATTCCCGCTTTGCTGAGACTTTTCTTTAGATCGTTTACAAAATCTATTTTATCATTGTTTGAGCCATCTTCCGACACGAAGATTATATTGTAATTTCTGAATCTTTTTACAAAAGCAGAAGTCACTTCAGTATACAATGATGAATGCGATGAAGTCATTTGGAATAGTAGAGGTGTGCCTGTAATCTCGCTGGAAGAGCCAAAAGGTATCACATACTTTATGCCTGTTTTCTTAGAGAATTTCACTAAGGCATCTATCTGTTGTTTCGATACTCCTCCTATAATGAGGTGCATGTTTTTCATCTCATTTGTTTCCAAGAGGCTTTCAAGTCGTTTGGTATTTTTTTCAGATCCTGTGTCGAATGTATATATCTCAGCATTCAGCCCTTTGCTTTTCAAGTCTTTCACTGCCAGCAAGAACCCTTCGTAGTACTCGGCAAGCTTGTCTTTAGATATACTTCCGCTATTGTCTGTGAATGGCAACAAGATACCTACTCTTACAGTTTCGCCTTTCGTCGCACGAGGAGCTTCGCTTTTTCTGGTGTTGTTTGTTTGCGATAAGTTGTTTTTAGATGTGGCTTCACCGGCAGGTATGATTATTGTCATACCGTTTCTCAATCCCTCTGTTCTGAGTGATGGATTGGCATCCAATAAAGCTTCAACGCTTACGTTGTTTGCTTTTCCAATGCTATATAGTGTTTCTTTCTTTTGTACTTTATATTCTTTGTTTGACCTGCTTGCAGCTTGTCCGGCATAGTTTGAAGTAGAAGAGCTTCCTCCAAACATCGGAATTCGGATGGTCTTACCTATGCTGAAAGTACTTTCTGTAAGTCCGGGATTTGCATTTTTCAGATCATCTACTGATATTTTATAAAGGCGTGAAACCGAAAATAGCGTCTCTTTTGCCTCTATCAGGTGGTTGCTGTAACTTGCTACGGCTTTCGCTTTCGATAGTAGAAGCTTGTCGCCCGCTTTAATGCCTTGCTCGGCTTTGGGGTTCAGCTTATATATTTGCTGTACGGAAGTGTTATGTGCAGCGGCAATAGAATATACAGTTTCTCCTTTGGCTACAGTATAGGTGGTAATTTCATCCTTCGGTGTTTGAGTAACGGAAATTGATGTATTATATGCATACGAAAGGCTTGAATGACAAGCGATCAGTATGAATGATAAAAATAATATATGCTTCAATTTCATTTCTAAATATTGTTATATGGTTAATCGCAAAAGTACAAAAAAATGAATGTTATCTTGTTATTTCCTGTCGTGATGTTTATTATGAATTAATTTTCTAACATTTATTAGGGTTCAGGCTCGCCTGTATAAACCTGTCTGCAACGGTTCTGTCTTTTGTATAGTTCTTTAAAGTTTAATTATTTATATTTTTCCCAAAGTCCCGAATATACAATCTCCCGGCAGTTATCTATAAATTCAGACATATTGTCTTCATTCAAATCTTTTGTCGAGATCGGCTCGTGTATTATCAGTTCCAGTTTACAAGGGTTCAGAAAATATGTATTTATTTTCATCAGGTCGAAAGGTCCGTTTACGGTTACAGGAACAACTTCCAGATTCATTTCTTTGGCAATAATGAAAGCACCCCTTTTAAATCGTCCCATTTTGCCTGTCTTTGTTCGTGCACCCTCAGGAAAAATAACCATCGATGACCCTTCCTCTAGTTCAGCTTCGGCTTTTGCTATCGTATCTTTCATCGACTTTAGATTGGACTGGTCTACAAATACATGCCCTGCAATCTCGGAAGCCTTTCCTACAAAAGGAAGTTTACGCAATTCTTGTTTTTGAACCCATTTTATATTTTGATTCAGATATCCGTAAATCAGGAATATATCGAAAGCCCCTTGGTGGTTTGGTACGAATATATATGATTTGTTTGGATCCAGTTTCCCGTTTCTGACAACATTTATTTTACACAGAGCAAGCCTGCATGCAAGTTTAGACCAATATTTTGGCGGGTAGTATCCCCAGAAAGTCCTGTTGCCGACCAGACATCCGATCATGACTGTAACTGCCGTGATAATAGTAGCTAAAATGAAGATTGGAGCAAAAATAAATAGCTCGTAGAGGAATAGAACAATTTTTTTCATACTCAGGAGATTCGGTTTGCAATACAAAAATACATTTTTTAATTTGAATACATTTTTCATAATAGGTAGTTAATACCAATTATTTAAGAATATAAATGCAAAATTCTTGTTATCTTTGATTTAGGAAAGAGGAAAATAACAGATGAATTTTAAATTAACTTCAAATTATAGCCCAACAGGAGATCAGCCGGCTGCGATAGCTGCTTTATCCGAAGGGGTTTTACAAGATATTCCGTTTCAGACATTGCTGGGAGTCACCGGCTCAGGAAAAACATTTACGGTAGCTAATGTTATTCAAAATGTAGACAAGCCCACATTGGTGTTAAGCCATAATAAGACACTTGCTGCCCAGTTGTATAGTGAGTTTAAGACATTTTTCCCCGATAATGCAGTCGAATACTTTGTTTCATATTATGACTATTATCAGCCGGAAGCATATATTCCGTCTACGAATACTTACATAGAGAAAGATTTATCTATCAACGATGAGATAGAAAAGTTGCGACTGGCGACTACAACGTCTCTCTTATCGGGTCGTCGTGATATAATTGTTGTATCTTCTGTGTCTTGCCTGTATGGCATGGGGAATCCCGAAGACTTTGAAAGCTCGACAATTAGCTTAAAGGTGGGGCAGAAAATTGTACGTGATGTCTTTCTCCGATCATTGGTTAGCGCTCTGTATTCACGTAACGAAGTAGATCCCAAAGCCGGCAATTTTCGTGTAAAGGGCGATACAGTGGATGTTTTCCTTGCTTATGGAGATCCTATTGTGAGGGTTGTTTTTTGGGGAGATGAGATAGAGAGCATAGAATGTCTCGATCCACTCACCGGAATAAAAATTGATAGTTATAACGATTTTAGGATTTACCCTGCAAACCTATTCGTAACCACCAAAGACCGTATGGATAGGGCAATTGGGGAAATTGAGATAGATCTGGGACGTCAAGTAGATTTCTTTCAATCGATAGGAAAACCGTTGGAAGCTAAACGCCTTTATGAACGAGTAACTTATGATCTGGAAATGATCCGTGAAGTAGGACATTGCTCCGGTATCGAGAACTATTCGCGTTATTTTGATAATCGCAAACCCGGTACACGTCCATTCTGCCTGTTGGATTTCTTCCCCGACGATTTTCTTTTAGTCGTTGACGAAAGTCACGTGACGATTCCCCAAATACGGGCTATGTATGGAGGAGACCACTCCCGAAAGGAGAACTTGGTTGAATATGGTTTTCGTCTTCCTGCAGCTTTAGATAATAGGCCATTGAAGTTTGAAGAGTTTGAATCTCTTGTACCACAAACCATTTATGTGAGCGCAACGCCTGCCGATTACGAGCTGTTAAAATCAGAAGGGGTAATTGTGGAACAATTGATTCGTCCCACAGGTCTTTTAGACCCTCCCATTGATGTGCGTCCGAGTTTAAATCAGATTGATGATCTGATGGAAGAAATACAAATGCGTGTTGAGCAGAATGAACGTACACTTGTAACAACTCTTACAAAACGTATGGCCGAAGAATTGACGAATTATTTGTCAAACAACGGAATAAGTTGTAGCTACATACATTCCGATGTGGATACTCTAGATCGCATTCAGATCATGGATAGCCTGCGCACAGGAGAATTTGATGTGCTGGTAGGGGTCAACCTTCTGCGTGAAGGGCTTGACTTACCCGAAGTTTCGCTTGTTGCAATCTTGGATGCTGATAAAGAAGGTTTCTTACGTTCACATAGATCTCTCACTCAGACAGTAGGTCGTGCTGCCCGTAATGTAAATGGTAAGGTGATTTTCTATGCCGATAAGATTACGGATAGTATGGCAAAGACTATCAATGAAACCAATCGCCGGCGTGAGAAACAGATGGCGTATAACGAGGAGCATGGTATTGTACCTAAACAAATACAGAAAGCCCGCACATCTGTGTTCACGCAGCGTAAAGGTGAAGATTCTGCTATTCCTCAGCCATACAGTCAAGATAGTATACTTTCTATAGCTTCGGAAGACCAAATGCAGTATATGAGTGCGGAAGAGCTGAAGAAAGCTATCGCAAAAGCAAAAAAGCAAATGTCTGCGGCTGCTAAAAAGCTCGAATTTCTTGAAGCTGCCCAATACCGTGATCAGGTGATCAAATTAGAAGATGAATTAAAGAGCAAAGGGAAGTGATCAGCTTCCTTTTTTCTTTTATATTCGCACCGCTTAATTATCTCTTTATTCCGCCTGCTTTTATCTCAAATAACCTCCCAGAAAGGATAGTATTTTGTTAAGTTTTTTATTTTCATTAACTTAGCGTATTCCGACATTGACAAAGCCTAAGATTTGTTATTTATAGTGCTTTTGCCTTCTTGTTTGTAAAGTTTCTATAAAATATTTGGAAATCTGCACTTTAAGTGTTATATTTATCTATTTCACATAAATATGACAGTTTTCTAAAACTACATGTGATATAATTTTTGGTGAAGTAGAAGGATATTCTGCCTCTTTAAAAATTTGCATTAATCGCACAATTAAATTAAAAAATCAAATAAAATGAGTGTACAACAAACAACTCCTAAAGCAGGGAGAAGAACTGCTATGAAACGGACTGAAAGACAGACTCCGGAAGATACGTTAAGAAGAATAATAGAAGAACATAAAAAAGATATGGGAGAGACAGTATGGCTCAAAATTAATGACAGAACCCATATTGAAGTGGCTGCCAGTCTGACCGAAGATGAGCGAAAAAAAAGAGTGGAAAATTATCTCGAAAATATTGGTCGCAGATAGTAAAAGCGATAAAATATAAAAGGTAATCATTTTTTAATAACATTATAAATCAATTGTATATATTATGAAAGTAGCATTAATTGGGGCAACCGGGTTTGTGGGTTCTCAACTATTAGAAGAATTGTTGTCGAGGGATCATGAAGTGACAGCGATTGCACGAAATGCTGATAAAATAGAAGTGAAGAATGATAAGCTAACCGCTGTGAGTGTTGATATTAAAGATACAGACGCTCTAACAGAGGTATTAAGAAATAATCAGATGGTAATATCTGCATACAATGCCGGTTGGGATAATCCGAATATTTATAACGATTATATTGATGGTTATGAATCGATACAAAAAGCGGTTCGTGCAGCAAATATCAGACGCTATTTTGTAGTAGGCAATGCCGGGACTCTATATATAGGAGGAACTCAATTGGTAGATACTGATGATTTCCCCGCTAAAATGAAAGAAGGCGCAAAAGCGTCACGAGATCATTTTGATAAGCTGAGGCGAGAAACATATCTGGATTGGGTATACCTTTCTCCACCTACAGAAATGAATGAAAATATAACTACAGGGCGAACAGGCCGATTCAGAATGGGAAAAGATGAACCTGTTATGAGAGATGGCACGGCTTCTATTTCTGTTCAGGATTTGGCTATCGTTGTTGCTGATGAGGTTGAAAACAGAAAACACTCCCGTCAGCATTACACTGTAGGATACTAATTGCTTAGTATACACGACTATACTATAAATACCGAACGGGTACAATGTTAATGTTACATTGTACCCATTTTTTATTCTATATGACGTTATTTATGACCTATAAAAGCCTTTAGGAGAGGTTATACCTCTTTTTTATCATACTCTTTCTTTTCTTTTTTCTCTAAGGTTTTTTCTCGTTTATCCTCTTTCTCGTATGCTTCAACAATTCTTTGTACCAGTTTATGACGGACGATATCTGCTTTGTCAAATTCAATATGACCAATGCCTTTCACGTCTTTGAGTACCCGTAAAGCATGTTTAAGCCCTGACTGTTGAGACGTAGGAAGGTCTATTTGAGTAACATCGCCTGTTATAATCATCTTTGCATTCATCCCAAGGCGTGTCAGAAACATTTTTATCTGAAGTACAGTTGTGTTTTGTGCTTCGTCAAGTATGATTACTGCATCGCTTAGAGTTCGTCCACGCATAAAGGCTAAGGGCGCAATCTGTATTGTTTTATTCTCAATATAGTCTTTTAGTTTGGCAGGAGCAATCATATCTTCCAGCGCATCATACAGTGGCTGTAGATAGGGATCTATTTTTTCTTTCATATCTCCCGGCAGAAATCCAAGCTTTTCTCCGGCTTCAACAGCAGGACGACTCAGGATTATCTTTTTTACCTCTTTGTTTTTCAATGCTTTTACAGCCAAGGCTATTGCCGTATATGTTTTACCCGAACCCGCAGGACCGATAGCAAATACCATATCATTTTTATAAAAGCTATTTACAAAATTCTGTTGGTTTGGTGTGCGTGCAGAGATAGGCTTCCCATTCACTCCGTATATAATCAGATTCTCTTGCTTTACTACATTGGGAGAGTTACCTTTAACGATATCTATAATGTCTTCTTGAGTTAGCTTATTTCGGTCAACAGAGAATTTCTCCAACTCTCTGATCTTTTCTTCGAATAAAGGAACATCTTCTGCATTCCCTGTTACTTTGATAGCGTTTCCCCGTGCAACGATATGTAATTTAGAAAAGAGCGTTTTTATTAATTGTAAATTGGAATTATTTATGCCGAAAAAGACTACCGGGTCTACGTGTTCTAAAATAATTATTTGTTCTATCATTCAGTTTAATTATCAACAAAGTACCATAATGATTTTAACTTGGTTAGTCGGGTTCTGTATAATGTAATGGTTCACAAATATAATTATAATCTTCAATATTTTAGGTTTTTCTTAATTTAAACAAAAATGTATTTTGAGAAGTCAGTCATTCTTGTTTCAAAGAAAGGATGAAGCAAAATATTATTGCTGTTATAGAAAACAAAAAATCGTGCAAGTTTTACTTGCACGATTCCTTCATGTTTTAATTTTGGTTTTATTTTATGTCATTCAATAAGTCAACCTTACCTTCGTTCACCAATTTGAGGATTAACTCTCCAAACAAGGTATTTTGCCAAGCAAACCATTCACGAGTAAATTTGTTCGGATCATTTACATTAAATGATTCGTGCATAAAGCCTGTATTTGCATCGGTGTCTATCAGCATTTTTATGCACCACTTTATTTCCTGATCATCCTTACTTGTAAAGGCCTTCATCATAATACTCATAGGCCATGCCATGTCGTAACCGATATGCGGTCCTCCGATACCTTCACCCGCTTTTCCACGGAAGAAATAAGGATTATCTTCGCTCCACACATATTTGCGTGTATTCTGGTAGATAGGGTCATTTGCATCTACATCTCCCAAATATGGCATAGCCAAAAGGCTTGGAACATTTGCATCGTCCATCAATAGGTGATTACCAAAGCCATCAACTTCGAATGCATAGATTTTACCATATTTAGGATGGTTGTAAACGGCATATTCTTTCAACGCAGTTTCAACTTCCTGAGCAAGGTCAATACATTCTTTAGCCTGAGTAGGTTTTTTATTTACCTCGGTCAATATTTCAGCTGCTTTTCTGAGAGATGATACAGCAAAGAAATTAGATGGTACAAGGAATTGCAGAGTAGTTGCATCATCCGAAGGACGGAATGAAGAAACGATTAACCCTACAGGCTTCACCGGAGCACCCAATCCTCCATTGTTTAATGTATCCAATGCTCTGTCTGTTACACGAAGGAAAGAGTAAGGACCTACACCATCTTTGCGCTGTTGTTCTTTAAATGTTTGTAAAACCAACGTGATTGCTTGTAGCCATTCTTCATCGAAGATGCTTGTATCACCTGTGGTTTTCCAATAGTGATATGCTAATCGAATAGGGTAGCATAGCGAGTCTATTTCCCATTTACGCTCGTGCAATTCCGGCTTCATCGCTGTACCGTCCGACATCCACTGATGATCGGGATTTGGATCATACGGATCAAGGAACGCATTTGCATACGGGTCAATAATGATGCACTTGAACTGACGGCGAATAACTCCCGCTAGCATTGCTTTTAGTTCAGTGTCGCTATTTGCTAACTGTACGTAAGGCCAAACCTGTGCTCCTGAATCGCGTAGCCACATCGCATGGATATCTCCTGTGTATACCACAGTGTCATCTTTTCCGTTGCTCTTTCTGTGTCGTACAGTAGTGTCCAGTGTATTCGGAAAACAGTTTTCAAACATCCATGCCAGTTTTTGATTTTTCAGCATTTTTTTGATGCGTACTATTTCGCTTTCTACAGCTTTGGATTGGAATAGACGTTTGTCTACCGCAGGACGATTGCTTTTGTAAGGATCATCCTTTTTGATAGCAGTGTTATCCTGAGATAAAACTGTATTGTTTTCTAATTTGATCAAGGTACTAGCTTCGGCCGACATTGCTGTCATACTGGCTAGGCATAGTCCTATGATCCCTTTTTTTATGTAGTTATTTTTCATAATTAGTACATGTTTCTAAAAAACATTTAATCAATAATCTATTTTCGGGTACCGAATTTAATCAAAAATGAGAAGATAACAATAGTCGGTTTCATCTCTAATAAGGCAGATAGATTTTCTTTTTTATATAGAAATCTAAACTGACTCATTATCACATTGTTTTTTCTTAATGCATTAATCTCTCCAAATGCTTTCCGAAGAGGAAATAGCAGGATGGCTTGACGAGAGGCACTATAAAATGAACGAACTACATTTTTGAATAGGAAAGCATTGCATTTCCTTTCACTAATCCCTTTGCTTTTCAGAAATTTATACAATTCTTCAAAAAATGCAATTCTATTTTTGATAGATCGATAAGCGTATACTTTCCCTGTATTGTTAGAGTGAAAGACATGATAATATAAAAAGTCGGGAACAAGTCCAATCTTATCTATTTTATCATATACATTTATGAAAAAAATACTGTCTTCGGAACAAATATTTCTTGAATCTAAAAAGTTCAGTTCATTTTGTTTCAGAAAATCAGCTTTATACAGATGGTTCCATATAACGCACGAAATTTTATCGCTGCATACATTTTCATAAAACCATTCTTTATCCGTTACATTTGCAGAATTATCGGGATATTTATATCCTTCTTCTACATATTCGGATTTCACTTTATAAACACACAGAAAGTTACACCTTACAACATCTAAACATTCTTCTTCTGCTTTTTGATATAACAACTCATACATATCAGGCTCGCAATAATCGTCGTGATCGAAGAAGCCGATGTATTTTCCTTTGGCTGCTTCTATTCCTTTATTCCTGCTGATTCCTGTATGTAAATTTTCGCTGTTATAAATCAGTACTATTCTTTTATCTTTTGCAGCAAAACCCTCAGCAATATTATTGCTCCCGTCGGTAGGGCAGTCGAGAACCAAAATGATCTCAATCTCTTTCAATGTTTGATTAACAATAGAAGTCAAACATTTTTCAAGATATTTGCCCGCATTATGAACAGGAACAATAATACTGACTTTAGGTTGCTCCATTTCTTATTTTTTCTTTTTTGTATTCGTTACCTTATATTCTTTCGAGAACGAATATGGCAGGTCGCTGTCGCTTGTTCCTCTGTTTTGGTTGGCAGTAGGAGACATTTTATAGCTGATGTTTGCTCCTCCAAGAAGATCTCCGTGTGTCACGTAGTTCTTTGTATATGGCTGTCCATTTACTGTCATGCTCTCCACATAGCGGTTTGCTGTGCTGTTGTTATCTGCCTTTATCGTTACTTTCTTTCCGTTCTCTAGGTTTAGAGTCACAGATTTGAATAGAGGCGATCCTAAGATATATTCATCCGATCCCGGACATACAGGGTAGAATCCTAATGCAGAGAATACATACCAGGCAGATGTCTGACCGTTATCTTCGTCTCCACAATATCCGTCAGGATTAGGTGTATACAATTTATCCATCACCTCACGTACCCAGTATTGGGCTTTCCATGGTTCGGCTGAATAGTTGTACATATATATCATGTGTTGGATCGGCTGGTTACCATGAGCATAGTTACCCATGTTCATAATCTGCATTTCGCGGATCTCATGAATCACACCTCCGTAATAACTGTCATCAAATAATGGCGGTACGTTGAATACCGAGTCCATCATGCGGTTGAAACCTGCTTTGCCTCCCATCAGGTCGATCAATCCTTGAGGATCGTGGAATACCGACCATGTGTAGTGCCAGCTGTTACCTTCGGTGAAAGCATCACCCCATTTCAACGGATTGAAAGGAGATTGGAACTTACCGTCTGCATTCTTTCCTCTCATCAACTTATGTTCAGGATCGAAAAGGTTTTTATAGTTCATCGCACGCTTAGCGTAGATCTCGATTTCTTTTTCAGGTTTACCCAGCTTCTTACCGAACTGATAGATACACCAATCGTCGTATGCATATTCGAGTGTACGTGCTGCACTCTCATTGATCTTCACATCGTAAGGTACGTATCCCAGTTTGTTATAGTATTCCCAGCCTAAACGTCCGGTAGAACTTACAGTAGGATGCACAGCGTTTGCTCCGTGAACGACTGCTTGCCATAGTGTTTCAGCATCGTATCCACGAAGTCCTTTCAGGTAAGCGTCGGCTACTACAGAAGCTGAATTGTTACCCACCATGCAACCACGGTGACCGGGACTTGCCCATTCCGGTAAGAATCCGCTTTCTTTGTAGGTATTCACTAACCCTTCCTGCATCTTGGTGTTCATTTCCGGATACATCAAGTTGAGGAATGGGAACAAGCAACGGAAGGTATCCCAGAAGCCTGTGTCTGTAAACATATAGCCCGGAAGAACTTCTCCGTTGTAAGGGCTGTAGTGTACCACCTCGTTCTTTGCATTTATCTCATAGAAAGAACGTGGAAATAATACCGAGCGGTATAGACAAGAATAGAATGTACGAAGATTATCGATGTTGTTGTCTTCTACTTCGATGCGTCCCAATGTTTTGTTCCATTCGGCACGTCCTTGCGCAGTTACCTGATCGAATGATTTTCCGTCCAATTCTTTCAGATTTTGTTCTGCTTGCTCAGGGCTGATGAATGAAGATGCAATGCGGGCATGTACCTTTTCTCCTCTCTTGGTAGAGAAGCCGATAATACCACCTGCATGGCTGTCTTTAACTTCCAAGCTTTTGGTAGAAAGAACACCTCCGGCAACAGAAGCTGTATATGTAAATGGTTTGTCGAAAACGATTACAAAATAATTCTTGAAGTTTTCAGGTACGCCACCACTATTACGTGTTGTGTATCCGATAATTTTATTTTCGGCAGGAATAATTTTTACGTAAGACCCACGGTCGAAAGCATCAACTACAACGTATGAGTTTTGCTCTTCGGGGAATGTAAAGCGGAACATGACCGCACGAGATGTAGGAGCCATTTCGGTAACTACATCGTGATCGGCAAGATAAACCGAATAATAGTATGGTTTAGCTATTTCCGCCTTGTGCGAAAACCAGCTGGCACGTCTTTCTTGATCAAATACAGGCTTGCCTGTTACCGGCATGATAGAAAATTGACCATAATCATTGATCCATGGACTTGGCTGGTGTGTTTGTTTGAAGCCACGAATTTTGTCGGCATCGTAGGTATATGCCCAGCCATCGCCCATCTTGCCGGTCTGAGGCATCCAGAAATTCATTCCCCAAGGCATCGCGATAGCCGGATAGGTGTTACCCGTAGATAACGAATACTTCGATTGGGTGCCGACTAAAGGACTAACATAGTCGACCGGCTCATAATTCTGAGATTGAATAGTCCCCAGAAAGCCAATTAATGCTAGGAATAGAATTCCTATTTTCTTTTTTTTCATTGTTGATTGAGGTTTTTAAGTTGCTTTTATGATTTTGTGATATTTAGATGTTTTGTTTTGAAACTTGAACTGCATTGTTTAGATAATAACATTTATACTCACTTAGAGAAGCGAGAGAAACGCATGCTAAAAAGGTTGTTGAAGTATATTAAAAATAAACTTGCAGTTAAATTCTCTATTCTCATCGGGCATTGAAAAATAATCATTTCAAAAATACATTAACAAAGGGAATTAGTACTTAGGTTTAAATTAATATTAACAAAAAAGACTATTCGTTCATGTTAATTAACAACTTCGTTTTATCTATCTTTTCTTTCATCGGTAATTCTGCGTTTATCCAATGGATATGTATTCCTCTTTTTTCCATTCCTCTAAACCATGTCATTTGTCTTTTTGCAAACTGATGGATAGCAATTTCCAATTGCGAATACATATCTTCGTAACTCAACTGCCCGAGGACATATAGAGTTACATATTTATATTCCAATCCGTAATAAATTAGGTCGTCAGGTTTTACTCCTTGAGAGAGAATTTCTTTTATTTCTTCTATCATACCATCCTCGAGTCGGGCTTTAAGGCGGTCTGATATTTTCTTTCGACGTAATTCACGGTCGATATCTACGCCTATAACTAAACTATTGAGGGGAGGAAATTCGTTCTGCTCCAACGGGTGAGCCTTTTTATACTCTTCTATCTCTATTGCTCTTATTGCTCTTTGAGCTGTATCCACATCCGTTTTGTTATGTAACGTTTTATAGCTCTCTAGTATTTCTGTGAGTGCTTGTAGACTATAGTCTGCATATTTTGATCTGAGTTCTTTATTTTCGGGAACGTTTACCAATGAATATCCTCTAAGTACCGATTCTACATAGAGCCCCGATCCTCCACATAGGATAGGGAGTTTGCCTCTGATTTTCATATCTGTATATACATTGTGAAAATCGTGCTGATACTCGAAGATATTATATTTATCGCCGGCTTCACGAATATCAATCAGGTGATAAGGTATATTTTCTCCGTTTATTGCATAATCTGACAGATCTTTTCCTGTTCCAATATCCATCGAGCGATATACCTGTCGCGAGTCTCCGCTTATGATCTCTGTATGGAGCGTATGTGCCAGATGGCAGGCAAAAGATGTTTTACCCGATGCTGTTGGTCCTATAATCGTGATTAGATCATAATTCTTCATGAATACAAAGTTAGAATGAAATTTATATTTTCACTTATAATAGAATATCAGATTCCCTTTTGTGTCTCAAAAAATTACAAAACTGACAGGTATTTATATTCTGTTTCTCATATAAAAGCTATTTCTATGTAAATAAAAGATAAAAATCCTTATTAAAGTAGGCATTAAGCTTTCTAAACCCGAAAGAAATTTAAGAACTTAGTTATCTTTACACAATTAATTATTTGTACTTCTATGAGATATGAGTGGTAAGTTAAAAAAATCACTTTATATTTGTAGGCTAAAACAAAAAAAGAGACTCTATAAATTAACGAATGAAAGAAGTAAAAAGCTTAGTAAACAATATTGTGGCTGCATGCCAAGAGAAGAAAGCTAAAAATATCGTCATTGTCGATATGACAGAATTACCGGGTACTATTTGTCAATATTTTGTGATTTGCGAAGGAAACACTCCTATACAAGTATCTGCTATATCAGAAGAAATTGTTGATTACCTCAAGAAAAAGAAAAAAGAACGCCCTTTACTGATCGACGGATTACGTGAAAGCCGTTGGGTTGGTATAGATTATGGTACGGTTATTGTTCATGTATTTGTGCCCGAATTGCGTGAGTTTTATAATATCGAACATTTGTGGGCGGATGCAAAACTAGAATCAATCCCTGATATTGATTGAGATAAAGCATATTTAAACAAATCTTATTTACGCTTGTTATAGTTTTGAAAACAAACTAAATCACACATTGTGAGGAAAAAATATGGATAATTATAATAAAGGAGAGAATAGCCCCAAAAAACCAAATCTGAAAGGACCTAAAATTCCATTCAATCTCTATTGGGTATACCTCATTGTATTTGCTGCCATTATAGGTATGTATTTCTTTTCGGATAACACCATAACGAAAGAAGTTCCCTGGTCCGACTTTCAGGGGTATGTAAAAAATAATAGTGTCAACAAAATAATAGTAGACAGGAAAAACAGTACCTTAAAAGCTTTTGTAAGACCTGATTCTGTAAAGAGCGTGTTTAAAGGTGAAGCCGACAGGGCAGGCACTAATCCGGCTATTATTGTTCGTATTCCTTCGGCAGACAAGTTTGCAGACTTCTATGAAACAGTGAGAGCCGAATATAAATATGATATTGATGTCAGCTACGAAGATAGTACCAACCCTTTAGAAATCCTTGTCGGGTTTTTGCCTGTGATTCTTATTTTTGGTTTGTTTATCTATATGATGCGTCGTATGTCGGGCGGTGGTTCCGGCGGAGGCGGAGGCGTATTCAGTGTTGGAAAATCGAAAGCTCAATTATATGATAAAGGTTCAGATCTTCGTGTTACATTCAAAGATGTTGCCGGATTGTCTGAAGCTAAAGAAGAAATAGAGGAAATCGTTGAATTCCTGAAAAATCCTTCCCGTTATACCGAAATTGGTGGTAAAATACCAAAAGGAGCGTTGCTCGTTGGCCCTCCAGGAACAGGTAAAACATTGCTTGCAAAAGCTGTTGCCGGTGAAGCGGATGTTCCGTTCTTTTCATTGTCAGGTTCTGATTTTGTGGAAATGTTTGTCGGAGTTGGAGCTTCTCGTGTAAGAGACTTATTTAAGCAGGCAAAAGAAAAATCGCCTTGTATTATATTTATCGATGAAATAGATGCGATTGGACGTGCTCGTGGTCGTAACCTGAATATGGGTTCGAATGATGAGCGTGAGAATACATTAAATCAGTTGTTGACTGAAATGGATGGTTTTGGTACAAACAGTGGCGTTATTATTCTTGCAGCAACAAACCGTGCTGACATCCTGGATAAAGCCTTACTTCGTGCCGGACGTTTCGACCGTCAGATAACAGTTGATTTACCCGATTTGAACGATCGTAAGGAAATATTTAAAGTACATCTCCGCCCTGTTAAGATTGACGACACGGTTGATGTAGAGTTCTTGTCAAGACAGACTCCTGGTTTTTCCGGTGCTGATATAGCTAACGTTTGTAACGAAGCTGCACTGATTGCTGCCCGTAAAGGGAAGAAGGTTGTGCAGAAGGAAGATTTTACGAATGCAGTAGACCGTATTATTGGTGGGTTGGAGAAAAAGAATAAGGTAACAACCTTAGATGAACGTAAAACAATCGCAATTCATGAGGCGGGACATGCTACGCTAAGCTGGTTCTTGCAATATGCAAATCCATTGGTAAAGGTTACTATTGTTCCTCGAGGTAAAGCTTTGGGCGCTGCATGGTATCTGCCGGAGGAAAGACAAATCACTACCAAAGAGCAAATGTTGGACGAAATGTGTGCTTTGCTTGGAGGTCGTGCTGCCGAAGAGGTGTTTATCGGTCATATATCGTCGGGTGCTGCTAACGACTTGGAGCGTGTAACGAAGCAGGCTTATGCAATGATTTCATATCTTGGTATGAGCGAAAAGATGCCTAATTTGAGTTATTATGACTCATCGGGTGAGGCTTACGGCTTTACAAAACCATATAGTGAAGAAACAGCTCTGTTGATAGATACAGAAGTTAGGAATATGATCAGTGAGCAATATGAGCGTGCGAAGAAACTGCTCCTTCAACATGCTGACGGACATGGAAAACTAGCAAACTTATTGATTACAGAAGAGGTTATTTTTGCTGATGATCTTAAGAAAGTATTTGGTGAACGTCAATGGGTTTCTCGTTCGGAAGAATTATACAAAGAAGCCGAAGAGTTGCCTGATAATATAGAAATAGAGATAAAGAAGAACGAAGATGTTCCCGGAATTATTTCGGAAGAGGATCAATCGGAATAATTTAGTGTTCTAATTTATAAATGTTTACAAGTATATCAATTTAAAAATATACTTTAGTAAAAGAAAGGATGTTGGATTTAACAACATCCTTTCTTTTATATTTAGGCCTTAAGGCTCATAAATTGAACAACTACAATAACAAGCCAACCATTACTCATTTATTTACCTGAGAATGACGAATTAGCTGAATATCCTCTGTAATAGGGAAACATGATATTCTTATTTTTACTACTTTTGCCTCAAACTAATAAAACTTTATTATTTTGAGATTACCTAACATTGCCGTTCGTATTATTGCCGGAGCCGTATTTGTAGGGCTGTTACTAGGTGGTATCCTTATAAATGAATATACATTTTGTATTATATTCTCTCTCATAACTGTATTGTCGTTATATGAGTTTTATGGATTGATCGAAAAAGGAGCAAAGGTTCCCCTTACCCGAGTATGGAATGTGCTTGGAGGTTTTGCCCTTTTTATCGGTAGCTTTTATTATTATACAGTCGATGCTTCTGTTGTTACCTTTGTACCTTATTGTATCTACATCTTAGTTTTATTTGTTGGTGAATTGTATCTTAAGCGTCCCGAACCTATACGCTCTAGCGCATATGCTCTGTTGGCGCAAGTTTGTATAG
>ENA-OWNX01000347-OWNX01000347.1-gut-metagenome-genome-assembly--contig:-NODE-347-length-20673-cov-3.842445_pt1 | contig 20673 bp, 13 predicted proteins | sample MGYA00248250_ERZ651778 | MGnify/ENA primary metagenome ERZ651778 (study PRJEB26908, sample SAMEA4031702) | gut metagenome | biome: gut; feature: normal infant; material: stool | place: China | collected 2015...
AGCTCGAAACGATTATGCAGAATATAGAGGTACGCTAACTAAAGCCCTCAGCTTGAACGGAAATATACAACCGACCAAAAATTGGAGTTTCAATTTCAATGCCAGTTATGACTTCGATGCCGGTAAAATAGCATACATGAGTTGCAACCTTACTCGCAATCTGCATTGCTGGTCTATCTCGGCAAGTTTCAACCCTGTGGGTCAATACAAATCATATTATGTATCGTTACGTGCAAGTTCTTCAATGCTTCAGGATTTGAAATACGAGCAACGCGGGCGAGCTTCCAGCTATGATCCTAATTGGGATTAATATGTTTTATAATACTTTGAGCTATGCGGAGTATTATCAGTATTTGTCTTTTACTAAACCTATAAATATCACCAAAGATGAAAAAAATCATTTTCAGTTCTCTATTAATGATATCTCTTCTTTTTATCTTAGGCGCATGCAGTTCGGCAGACAAGCATTTCCTTAAAGATAAAGAGTATAGGGAACAAGTACACCAACAGTTTATAAAGCGCAAAGACCTTGCGACAGGACGTAGTGAACAATTGTTTTCTGTTTTAGATAAACAAGACCTCACTCTGGAACAACGTGAGGCTTTAGAGTTTCTATACGCTTATATGCCTCTTTCGGATCTGGCAGATTATGATGCGGATTTTTTCCTTGGTCAGGTAGATGCAGCATTCAAAGCTCGTGATTACTTCGATTGGGGTAAAAAAATTCCGGATGATATATTCCGCCATTTTGTATTGGTATATCGTGTAAATAATGAAAACCTAGATACTGCTCGACAAGTGTTCTTCGATGAACTCAAAGATAGAGTAAAAGGGTTGACAATGGAAAAAGCAGTATTGGAAGTAAACCATTGGTGTCATGAAAAAGTAACTTACCGAGGAACAGACGGACGCACATCAGCGCCTCTGGCTTTAGCTAAAACATCTTGGGGACGATGTGGCGAAGAATCGACTTTCACCACTGCTGCACTTCGTGCTGTAGGCATCCCTGCCCGCCAGTGCTACACGCCACGATGGGTACACACCGATGATAATCACGCATGGGTAGAAGCATGGGTAGATGGCAAATGGCATTATATAGGAGCTTGCGAACCCGAGCCTGAATTGGATGTGGCATGGTTCTCTGCTCCGGTAAAACGAGCCATGATGGTACACACAAATGTTTTTGGACTGTACAATGGACCTGAGGAAAAAAATGTACAAACAGACCTCTATTCGGTTATCAATCTACTTGGTAATTACACAAATACACGCGACGTAAAAGTAAAGATAGTAGACGAGGCTGGTAAACCTGTAGAAGGTGCAACCGTAAAATTTAAAGTATACAACTATGCTGAGTTTTACCCTATTGCTACAAGTAGGACCAAAACCGACGGAACAGCTTCTATAATCTCAGGTATGGGGGATATCTTCATCTGGGCAAATAAAGACGATGTGTATGGATATGCTAAATCTACTCCCGAATCGGGAGAAGTGACAGTTACATTAAATAATAAACCGGGAAAAGGTTTAGATGAAACCATTGTAATGGAAGCCCCGGCAGAACAAGCCATAAAAGAATTAGCGCCCGAAAAGATTGCAGAAAATGCGAAGCGTTTGGCTCACGAAGACTCAATACGAAATGCATATATGGCAACCTTTATAAACGAATCGGATGCTAAGAAATTTGCAGAAAAAAATAAGCTAACCCCAGATAAGACTTGGAATATCTTATCCAAATCGCAAGGAAACTGGGAGGAAATATCCTCTTTCATGGAGGCTAAGAAAGATAATCCATATCTGAATACATTCTTATTATCTCTATCCGATAAAGATTTGCGAGATACTCCGGCGGCATACCTCTTAGATCACCTAACTATCGGACAAGATGCAGGACAGAAAAAATTAGCTGAAGATAGCCCACTGGTAGGCAGTATCTATTCTCCTAGAATATCACAAGAATTGATTCGTCCTTGGCGAAGCTTTTTCAAAAAAGCATTAACCGAAGATTTAGTGAACAAATCGAGAAATGATGTTAATGAAGTAATAAACTTTGTTCGTGAAAATATAAAAATTGATGAAGAACAAAATTATTTCAAATGCCCGATCTCTCCACAAGGAGTATATGAATTGAAAGTTTCAGATAAGCCTTCAAGGGATATATTATTTGTTGCTCTTTGTCGTTCTATGGATATCCCTGCACGTATCGATCGTGCAACTGGACGCCCTCAATACCTGAAGGGAGAAACTGTATGGACTGATGTATTCTTTGATAAGCAAGCCGAAGAACAGCCAAAGGCTACAATTCAGTTTACAAATGCAAAGGATAATATTGTGAAGCCGGGTTATTATACTCATTTCACGATTGCCCGATACGACAATGGAGACTTTGTTACTCTCGATTATGAAAACAGCATAAAAGATCTACCGGCTAAAATAACAGTGGATGCAGGCTACTATCGTTTGATGACAGGTAGTCGTGGGAATGATGGTTCAGTAACCATAAGTACACGCTACTTTGAAGTAAAAGGCAATGAAGCCAAAACATTCGAAATCGAACTACCGAAAGTAGAAGGACGTATTCAGGTACAAGGTATCGTTGATCCGAACACAGTTGTTACATTACAAGATGGCAGTAAAAAGTCAATCAAAGAACTAACGAACGGTAAAGGTTTGATGATCTGTTTTGCTGATCCGGACAAAGAACCTACAAAACATATTCTGCAAGACCTTCCGGTCGTACAACAAGCCATTGAAGAATGGGGTGGTGGAATCTTGTTTGCCATTCCTGATGACAAGCTAAGTAAAGCTTTTGATGCCTCTGTCTTTAAAGGTCTACCTAAGCAAGCATTATGGATGACTGATCATAACAGGACTTTGTTAAATACAGTTGCAGGAGCTTTGCAAATCGAATTTTCAAACAATTTCCCGCTCACAGTATATATCTCTACAAATGGAGGTATTCTGTATTCTTCGCAAGGTTACCGTATTGGAATCGGAGAGAATATAATTAAGACAATAGAACTGGAGAAAGGGACAAAATAACAGTAAAATATAGGGTACAAAAAATGGCAAATCAGGTGATCTGCCATTTTTGTTATTTATAATAATAGCTTACTTTTTTGTATGCTCTGTAATTATTTTCGCAAGTTCTTCTTTAGATACTAATCCTCTTAATCGAGTAATTTCCTTTCCGTCTTTGTATACAACAATAGTGGGCAACACCTCAATCCCTTTATCTATTGAGAATTTCTTGTAGTTGTCAACATTCATTTTCGCAACCTTTGCCGATCCTTTATATTCCTTAGCTATACTTTCGAGAATAGGAGCCATCCGGCGACACGGCCCACACCACGGAGCCCAGAAGTCCACAAATACTAATCCTGTTGCCGTCTCTTTTTCATAATTAGAGGAGGTAAGCGTTACAATAGGAGTATCATTATTTGTAGTAGTGTTATTATTACCAAACACACTATTGCTGCCCAATAAGATCGCCAAAGTCATAAGGACTACGCCGAGTATTGGAAAAGTTATTTTACGTCTCATTATTAATAGTTTTATATGATTTTGGGCAAATATAATAGTTCTTATCTATTAAAATGTTCTTGTTATAACTATTTATACATTTTTCAGTATGATATATATTAAATTCAACTATTTTTGCATCAGAAAGGTATATAATACGGAATGAATCACGAACCTCAAATACTAGATTTAGATAAAGTACTTGCCGAGAAAGCTCCCAAGATTTATAATAAGGTACCACGTTTTGCAATAAACTATCTCAAGCGAAAAATCCATTTAGATGAACTGAACGAAATACTTACGATCTATGCTGATAAGTATGGGGTGGATTTTATGCAGGCGGTTGTAGGATATTTCAATCTTACATTAGAGACCTCGGGGCTAGAAAATATTCAAGATGATAAAAAATATATATTTGTTTCAAATCACCCGTTAGGCGGACTCGATGGAATTTGCTTATCTGCGGTTATTGGAGAAAGATTCGATAAAAAAATAAAATATGTAGTAAACGATGTTTTATACTTTATCAAGAATCTGCAACCTATTTTTCTTCCGGTCAATAAATATGGACGTCAGTCGAAACAAGCAACCTCAAGTCTAAACGAAGCCTATGAGTCGGACAACCAAATAATTACATTCCCGGCAGGCTTGTGTTCCAGACAAGAGAATGGTAAGATTCTCGATTTGGATTGGCAGAAAAATTTCATTCTGAAAGCCGTAGAATCAAGAAGGGATGTAGTTCCTGTGTACTTTGAAGGCAAAAATTCAAATTTCTTTTATAGATTTGCAAATATAAGAAAGCGTCTGGGCATAAAATTTAATATTGAGTTAATCCTTTTGCCTGACGAAATGTTTAAGAATAAAAATAAAAGTTTTTCCATAACATTTGGTGAACCTATACCATATACATTCTTTGACAATTCAAAGAGTGCTATGCAATGGGCGCAGTATGTAAAGGAAAAGTCATATAATTTGGCAAAAACAAACAAGAAATAAATGGAAACTGTTATCGCACCGATAAATAAGGATTTATTGAGAGCCGAACTGACGAAAGATAAATTTCTCAGGTATACAAATAAGGCTAACAATGAAATCTATATTGTCACACATCATAATTCGCCGAATGTGATGCTGGAGATAGGCCGTCTGCGTGAGATAGCATTCCGGTATTATGGAGGAGGAACAGGAAAGTCTGTCGATATAGACGAGTACGACAAAATGGATAATCCATACAAACAATTAATTGTATGGAATCCTGAAGCAGGAGAAATAATCGGTGGATATCGCTTTATATGCGGACCTGATATTGGCTTCGATGAGAATGGTGAGCCCATATTGGCAACATCTCATTTGTTCCATTTCTCCGAAAGATTTATAAAGGAATATCTCCCTTATACATTCGAGCTTGGACGCTCGTTTGTTACGCTCGAATATCAATCCACTCTAGCCGGCTCGAGAGGTATCTTCGCATTAGATAATCTTTGGGACGGATTAGGTGCACTTTCTGTGGCGGATCCCTCTATGAAGTATTTCTTTGGGAAGGTAACTATGTACGACACATACAATACACAGGCGAGGGATATGATTCTTTATTTCCTGAATAAATATTTCCCTGATCCCGAGAAGCTTGTATGGCCAAAACAAGCCTTGACGATAGAGACCGAAAAGAGTAAGCTGAGAAGGCTTTTTGATGGAGAATCGTTTAAATCTGACTATCGCATATTAAATACTTCTGTTCGTAAATTAGACCTCAATATCCCTCCCCTTGTAAATGCTTACATGAGCCTTTCTCCTCAAATGAAGGTCTTTGGAACAGCAGTAAACGATACTTTTGGCAATGTAGAGGAAACAGGAATCCTCATCAATGTAGATGAGATATTAGAAGAAAAGAAAAAGAGACATATCGAGTCTTATTTAAAAGATAAACCGTCGAAACGCTTCTTGAAGAGACTCCGACAAATGATAAATTGGAGTTGGACTAGAGACGAAGACAGGCCTAAACCGAAGAAAAGAAAAAATGAAGGCTTTTTTACAATCTCCCGTAGGATTAATCGAGATAAAAGAGACTGACGGTTATATTTCATCTGTAAGGATTATTCACGAAGAAGAGGCGGAAGAATCCGAAGCTTCTCCCCTTTTGAATAATGCAATAAAACAGTTGGAAGAATATTTCTCCGGTGAACGTAAAGTTTTTGACCTACCCTTGAAACAAAACGGCACACCCTTTCAGAAAAAAGCGTGGGAGTATCTGAGTACAATCCCTTACGGCAAGACCGTCTCCTATAAAGATGAAGCTATCTCCATAGGATCACCAAAAGGATGTAGAGCTGTAGGAGCTGCAAACGGAAAGAATAACCTAGCAATTATAGTGCCTTGTCACCGTGTGGTAAATGAAGGAGGGGGACTGGGCGGCTATGCATACGGAACAGACATAAAGCTCCTTCTTCTTGAACTCGAAAATTATTATAACTTCACGTAAATGCTGAATCTTTCTCGATATAACATAATACTAGCATCCAATTCGCCTCGCAGAAAAGAACTTCTGAGTGGATTAAACATTCCTTATGAAGTAAAAACACTACCAAATATTGACGAATCGTATCCGGATAATCTTATAGGAAAAGATATTGCGATCTATATTGCCAAAGAAAAAGCTAATGCTTACCTCGATCAACTGGATGGCAATACATTACTGATAACAGCAGATACAATTGTTCTGCTTGATGGAAAAGTTTATGGTAAACCTTCCGATGATACAGATGCTAAACAGATGCTACGCGATCTTTCCGGAAAAACGCATCAGGTAATTACAGGTGTATGCATCACAACCAAAGACAAGCAAGTCTCCTTTGGTGTATCGTCCGAAGTCCGCTTCGCAAAACTAGAAGACGATGAAATTGAGTATTACGTTTCCAACTATAAGCCTTTCGACAAAGCCGGAGCATACGGTGTGCAGGAATGGATAGGCTATATCGCTGTTGAGTACATCTCGGGATCATATTTCAATATAATGGGATTACCGATACAAAGATTATATAGGGAACTGAAAAAGTTTTGAACTATATAAAATAAAAAAGACGGTTCCGAACCGTCTTTTCTTATAATAAATAGCAAACTAATGCTCTGAACAATATTCTTTAATGAGGGTTGATTCCGCTAATTGCAGCCTTCTTCAAAGCCCAGGCCACAGCATTGAGTTCCAAAGCTGAATTGTATATATATTGATTCCACGCCGCTCCCGGGCCATAGTTTTTTGACAATGGTAACCCTTGGCTGTTATATCTTGACGGGTAAGCGCCTGTACTGTTATCAGTTGTGGAAGAACCCACACTATCTCCAAAATAAAGGAAATTCTTGCTGTCGTTGTACCATACGATCGAACATTCCGGATTTTGTAATATTTTGGATGCCGAGCGTGCTGTACAAATTTGCACCGATTTAGGAGGCAGCTGAGTCATTATCACTGAGCCTGTTGTTGCATTGTCTTCACCCCAATGTCTGGCTGAAAGATTCCCAAACGGGCCATTAATAACAGGGTCATTAGGGAGGTTTGATATCGGATACACATCATCATCCCCTTGTCCTCCGGTTTGAACGATAGCCGGACTTATACCAAATAATCCGCTCATCAGCGTATTCACATCGGTGACAGTCCCATCGGCAGATCCATAAACTACACAGCCTCCTTTATTGATGTAATCCTTCAACGCCGTAGTGAGAGCTACCGTAGGGGCAGCACCGTATGCAAAGTACAATACCACATCAGGCATGACCCTTCCTACACCATAACCGTTTTCAAGATAGCTCGTAGCTGTACCAACTGCTGAAGTGCCCCACAATTGTGTAAAACTTTTTATTCTTACGATTCCGTTAGGACCAAAACTGATACCACCATTGGTCAAAGCTTGGCTTCTGGCAGTAGAGTTCCAAGAATAAGTACTTCCCGAACCTATAACGGCATAAGTCATAGCCGGCAGCGTTAAAGGGATGGTTGTATTACATGTGTTATTTCCCTGTGGTGTATTTGCATTAATCGTTATCGGAAAATCAGAATTGACGGTAGGTGTACCCGAGCCAACAAGCGTGACTGTATGTGTACCGGGAGTAAAATTTCCACTGGCAGAAAAACGGATACCATTTGTCAAAGGAGTATTTATATTGTATGAACCCACAGTAGTGACGGTTACATTGAGTGTTATTGTATTTGAAGCTGTTAAAGGAGTTCCTTTAATGTATTGCCCTTTAACCTCTACACTAGAGCAATTCAGTGAATAATCGGCTACTTTCGAATTCACTTCTATTTGAGGTTCACAACCTAGAGCGAAGATTACACCAGTGAAAATAAGCTTATCTATTTGTGCATTAATAGGAGTACCCTGGCATGGAAGCTCTACTGTCATCCAGCCCTCACTCATTGCGACACCCGAGATATAAAAACTGTAACCATTTCCTGTAGTTGCACTAATAGAAAAAGCTCCTGTCTTTTTTACTTTCAGATGTATTGCCAGATAGTTTGTAGAATTGGGAGCCGTTCCCTGCACATAGACCCCATTAACTTCTATATCCGAACAACTCAGAGGATCGAATATTGCATTTCCCATTTTATCTTGGAAATTATTCCATTGTTGTCCATCCCACTGATTTAGTCCCGGATATAAATCCTTTTCATTATCGTCTGTCAGATTGTACACATACAAGCCCCGGTGTTCAATCTTTGCAGCTTTATAGTCTGCTGCCGTTGTGTCTCCGGCATAAAAAGGTAATAATTGATACTTATTTTCCAACCGAACCCTTGGTAACATAAAGCCCCCCTTCTTGGCTGTGATGTCTCCGGGGGTCGAGTTACTTTTTTCTAAATCCTTAACTTGAAGGGTTGCATATTGTTCAGATTTCTCACCCACACCTATTGTCACCTGTGCGTTTATAATTTGAGAAAAGCCTAATATCAGGAAAATGAATAAGACCATGCGATAGGTTATTTTCATTCTGTACTTTTGTTTAAAGTTTAATTGTTTCATGTAGTTTAATTTTAATTTATATTTTGCTTTTATATATCGTTACTCCCAGTTTGGCTTTTAGGCTTGCTTTTTCATATTGATAAATGATTTGGAAAATTTTTATCCTATTTTAGAACCATCACATTAAATGTGTCTAAAATACACATTTATTTTTATATATGCGCATTTGATTCCGCTATGCTTTATAGCAGAAAATATTATCTGATTAAATAAAGGAATGTAGAGATGTGTAATTTTGTAAAATAGGATCTTATCCTAACGTCTGTAAAAATACAAACTACCAGCTTCCGGTATTTAGTGCCAAAATAGCAAAAATACCGTAAGCATCGTTTCAGTAGTTGTAATTATTAATGATTCTTTGAGAAGCAATTTATATTTTTAGAGATATCAACATCAAATATCGCCATATTAAAACTTTGACCTCTTTACCCCACACTGCCTTCCAGGCTGATTTGTAATAGTTTTTGCGCTTCAACAGCAAATTCCATCGGAAGATTTTGCATCACCTCTTTAGCATAGCCATTTACGATAAGCCCTACAGCTTCTTCGGTACCTATACCACGCTGATTACAATAAAGAATCTGATCTTCACTAATCTTGGAAGTAGTAGCCTCATGTTCAATGATAGCTCCCGGATTTGCTATATCCGAATAGGGGAATGTATGTGCACCACACTTATCACCAAGCAATAAACTGTCACATTGGGAGTGATTGCGCGCACCTTCTGCCTTTGGTGAAACTTTAACCAAGCCTCTATATATATTTTGACTAAGTCCTGCTGATATTCCTTTGGATACGATACGGCTCTTTGTGTTTTTGCCGAGGTGTATCATCTTAGTACCTGTATCAGCCTGCTGATAATGGTTGGTTACCGCAACAGAATAAAACTCACCGATAGAGTCATCTCCGGCAAGGATACATGATGGGTATTTCCATGTAATAGCAGAACCGGTCTCTACTTGTGTCCAAGAGATCTTAGAGCCTTTTCCTTTACATATACCACGCTTAGTAACGAAGTTATAAATTCCTCCCTTACCATCTTTATCTCCCGGGTACCAGTTCTGTACAGTCGAATATTTCACTTCTGCATAGTCGAGAGCTATGATTTCTACAATAGCAGCGTGCAACTGATTTTCGTCACGCATAGGAGCAGTACAACCCTCAAGGTAGCTAACGTATGAGTTATCTTCGGCAACGATCAATGTACGCTCAAACTGCCCTGTATTAGCCGCATTGATACGGAAATATGTAGACAACTCCATCGGGCAACGTACACCTTTAGGAATATACACAAAAGATCCGTCGCTGAATACGGCAGAGTTAAGCGCAGCAAAGAAATTATCTCTATATGGAACTACAGATCCAAGGTATTTTTTCACCAATTCGGGGTGTTCTTGCACGGCTTCACTGAAAGCACAAAATATAATACCTTTTTCGGCCAGTACTTCTTTAAATGTAGTTTTTACGGAAACACTATCTACAACTGCATCCACAGCCATAGTTTGCACACCGGCTAATATTTCGCGTTCATGAAGCGGAACTCCGAGTTTATCAAATGTTTTCAACAATTCAGGGTCTACCTCATCGAGGCTTTTAGGCCCGTCTTTTTTCTTTGGAGCTGCATAGTAACTGATGCTCTGATAGTCAATCTCCGGAATTTCCAGATACGCCCATTCCGGCGTCTTCATTGTAAGCCAATGACGATATGCTTTAAGTCGGTATTCGAGCAACCAGTCCGGCTCATTTTTTTTCGCTGAAATCAGACGTACAACATCTTCGTTGAGTCCGATCGGAATAACCTCAGTTTCAATATCCGTTACAAAACCGTATTTGTAATCTCCGGTGGTAACGTCTTCTAAAATTTTATCTTGAGTTTCTTGCATGATTAATTTTATTTTAGCGAATAGCGGTAGGCTATAGGCTGTTAAAGTCAATTATTGGTTGTAAGCAGAATGCTTATTGCCAGTTTGCAAAGATATTACATTCTATTCATAAATTATACATATATAAATATTTTGCATCACTGATAGAACACATAGAACGGGCTTTTGTTTAGTTTTTTCCTTTTTATAACAGTAGGACTAACCGGTACAACATAAATAGTCGGCTCTCCTGATATCCCATCAGAAGAGCCGACACGCTTCAAATCCAAATTGATCTTAATAGTGTTATGAATTTTTAAGAACGTTTATAATATTCCCTTGTCTGAATCTGAGTTCTCCAAGCTCTTTTTCCCTGCTTCATGCTTTCTACCGAACGATACGTTCCATGAAAAGCGCAAATAAAGCATGTGACCGTTTTCTTTTATATATGACCATGATGTCGATGGCTTAATATTGGACACGTTACGACTTCCTGCACTCCAGTAATCCTTAAACGGATATGACATTCCAACCGAAAGTTGTGCCTCTTTGTACTTATATCCGGCTTCTATATAGTTCCAGTCTTCACCATACCAAATGGTTTCGCCCCACAACTCTTTATATCTGGTATACATTCCCATTGTCAATAAACAGTTTTTATATATAAGGTTGGAACGAGCTCCGCCATGCATAAAATTATGCACATGTGTATTACCATAATTGGACTTAAATATATCCCGATGCACTCCAAACCACCCGGTAACAGTCCATATATCTTTAATAAGCCTCAAAGTAACATCTCCATTTAAAAATAAGTAATGTTCTGCTTTATGATTATCCGAAAAGCTTACCACCTTATCTCCTTCTATACTAAATGCGTCTACTATAAGCTTATCAAAATATATATAACCGAAGACCGTACTTATATCAAATATTCCTTTACTGTAACTTACAGTCAATCTGTTGTTATATACATTATATGGTTTTAGGTTAGGATTTCCCCTACTTATCTGATAAGTATCGGTTTGTTGCTCTACATCACTTAGTTGCCCCAAAGAAGGAGTACGTGTATTAACAATAAATGAATATTTCAACGACAAATTATCGTTTAATGGATAACTGAGCTGAACGGAAGGGCGGAAGGTATAATAGGTCGCATCCTGTTTACCTTCTTTAAAAAACAGACGAGTTCCACCTACACCGATAGTGTAGCCTAACTTTTTGGCTATTTTTCCTTGTACCTGGGCATACAAATAAGACTCTGCATTTTTCATTTTAGTAATTGTATTTGCACCGCCCTCATACGTATTATCCGCAAAACCTTGTGTATGTTTTATACCCGAGGAAAAAGATAGATTTTCGAACTGCTTTTCATATACGGCTTCACCGATGAGCGAGTATTTATTACCGTCTATTTTATTAAAAATATCGGAAAGAACCTCGCTATCTTCGGTTTCTTTGTATCTACGGTCACTATTGGAACCGATGTATGTCCCCACCAGATTTACTGCAAGTGATTGCTTATTCTTCAACTCTCGCTTAAAGTATATATCGAGTACAGGAGTATATTCATTCCCCTTATTTTTTGAAGAGGAAAGTGTCTTGTTTAAACTATTGGAATATAATATATTCTGAGAACTCTCATTTTTATAATTATAGAACTGGTTTTTCAACAATACGTTAAACACATACTTATCAGGAGATGTAAGATTGTATGATAGATTCAAGTATTGATATTGATAATCCAAAGGAGCATAAATACCTTTCTGTTCTCTGGTGATCGGATTGTTCGGAAAATTCAGTGTCTCTGTCTGATCAGACCACCGTTTGTCATAGCTTCTATAATTGATAAAATAATTGAGTCCGAATTCTGAGGCCTTATAGTTGGTTTTGAAAGTTAGATTATCATTTCCAAACCCTACATATGGAGAATTCCGTCCGTCTGCAAACACATACCCTCCATAATTTTTCTGTCGGTCAACGATCAGATTTAATACAGCACCAACATTCTCATTTCCAAAACGCACTCCGGGGTCTTCAAAAAACTCGACACGAAGAATGTCTTGTGATCTTAAAGCTGCAACTTCTTGCACCGAAGCCCTGACTCCATTGATGCGGAGTTGAACTTCTTGGTTGCTAATTTTTATAGTCCTGTTGACAGCATCTATATTCAATCTAGGTATTGCCATGTTGCTAAGCAAATCGAATGCACTCACAGATGTTTTTACCTGCATTGAGTCGGGCATAAGTATTTGACGATCTATTTTGTTTATTATCCGATTCCCTGTTACAAGGACTTCACCAAGAGTTTTCGCATCTTCCTGTATTTCTATATCACCTAAATCGATATGTGTTGAAAGGTTACTAATCTTGATAAACGTCGTACGATACCCCATATAAGAGGCTTTGAGAATGTAATCTTGTTTTTGAAACTGACCTGCAATCAAGAACAAACCGGTAGTATCTGTCTGAGAACCGGTGATATATGTAGAATCCACTTTAAGCAATACTGTTGTGGCAAACTCAACAGGCTGTTTTGTTTTCAGATCAACAATACGCCCTTTTATATCTATTGCACTTACCGAGATGTTGACGCTGATAAGTAAAAGTAAGGATAATATGGTTTTCATTCTTTTTGTTTAATCATTTATACTATTTACACGAAATGAAAAGCCATAGTGTTACAATAGATTTCCTTTAAATTCAAAATATTGTCATTTACGATCTTTCTGTTTTTTATAGAATTTTAATTTCCAGCGAGTTCCACAAAAAAAATGGCTGTGACAAAAATATCACAGCCATTATATATATCAGAAATTGTTAATTAACTTTTAAAGTTAATAGCAGCCTGTGCTGCCGCTAGGCGTGCAATTGGAACACGGTATGGAGAGCAACTCACATAATTCAATCCTACACAATGGCAGAATTCAATAGAAGATGGTTCACCTCCATGTTCACCACAAATACCAACCTTCATGCCCGGACGGGTCTGACGGCCCTTAGTCACAGCAGATTGTATAAGCTGTCCAACTCCTTCCCTGTCTATAGCTTGGAATGGATCTATTTTTAGAATACCTTTCTCTAAGTATATAGGCAGGAATTTACCCACATCGTCTCGTGAGAACCCAAATGTCATCTGAGTGAGGTCATTTGTTCCCAAAGAGAAGAATTCAGCAGATTCGGCGAGTTTATCAGCTGTAATAGCGGCACGAGGCGTTTCCACCATTGTTCCTACTTCAAAATCGATCCTATCTCCTAGTTCGGCAAATACCTTTTCAGCAGTACTGCGAATAATATCTTCCTGGAATTTCATTTCACTCAACGACGTAGTCAATGGCACCATGATTTCAGGATGTGTTTTTATTCCTTTTTTCTTCAGTTTCAAAGCAGCTTGCAGAATTGCTCTTGTCTGCATTTCAGTAATTTCAGGATAAGTATTTGCAAGACGACAACCACGGTGTCCGAGCATCGGATTCATTTCTTGCAATGATGAAATCTTTTGTTTTATCTTACTTTCAGAAATTTGCATTGCCTCTACCATTTCCTCCAAACCCTTCATATCATGAGGCAAAAATTCATGCAACGGTGGGTCCAGTAAACGAACTGTTACAGGAAGTCCTTCCATAGCAGCGAATATGCCTTCAAAGTCTTCTTGCTGAAGAGGCAGGAGTTTTTTTAAAGCTTTTTTACGTTCTTCTACATTGTCTGCCAAAATCATTTCACGCATGGCAATGATCTTATCTCCTTCGAAGAACATGTGCTCTGTACGGCATAAACCAATTCCTACAGCTCCAAAGTTGTGGGCTACAGAAGCATCGTGTGGAGTATCGGCATTCGCTCTCACTTTCAGGCGGGAATATTTGTCTGTAAGCTTCATCATTTCGGCAAAGTCAGCACTCAATTCGGCGTCTTTTGTTCCTACCTTACCATCATAGACTTCTCCTGTAGAGCCATTGATAGAGATCCAATCACCTTCACGATACTCACGATCGTCAATCATCAGAGAACGCCTCTTATAATTGATACGGAGATCAGACACACCGGACACGCAACATTTACCCATACCACGAGCAACAACGGCAGCGTGAGACGTCATCCCTCCGCGAGCAGTAAGGATACCTTCGGCAACAGCCATACCTTTTAGATCTTCGGCGGCAGTTTCTATTCTGACAAGGATAACTTTTTTATTCTTATGATGGCTTGTTTGCCATTCAGCATCATCGGCAAAGAAAACGATTTGTCCTGTGGCTGCACCCGGAGATGCAGGAAGTCCCTTAGCAATAACTGTAGCGGCTTTCAACGCCTTAGGCTCGAACACTGGGTGAAGCAATTCATCTATCTTCTGAGGTTCAACACGTAGCAAAGCTTCTTCTTCGGAGATCAAGCCTTCGTTTAACATATCCATGGCAATCTTTACGGCAGCAGCGCCTGTCCGTTTTCCACTACGTGTCTGAAGCAACCATAGCTTGTTGTCTTGTATTGTAAACTCAAGGTCTTGCATATCTTTATAATGCAATTCAAGCTTTTTCTGAATTTCATTCAGACTCTTATAAGCTTCAGGCATTACTTCCTCAAGAGACAATCCTCTTTGTTTTCTTTCCTCTTCAGTGATACCTTGTTGTCTAGCCCAGTCATAAGAACCTTGTAAGGTAATCTGTTGAGGTGTACGTGTACCGGCAACTACATCTTCTCCCTGTGCATTGATAAGAAACTCTCCATTGAATCGAGCTTCTCCTGTAGCGGCATTACGGGTAAATGCTACTCCCGAACCGGAATTATCATTCATATTACCGAATACCATTGCCTGCACATTAACAGCGGTGCCCCACTCGGCAGGAATATTATTCAGTTTGCGATAAAAGATAGCACGTTCGTTCATCCAGCTTTCAAATACAGCCATGATGGCATTCCAAAGCTGTACCCATGGGTCTGTTGGAAAGTCTTGTCCGGTCTTTTCTTTTATTATTTTTTTGAAACGTACAACAAGCTCCTTCAAATCTTCTGTTCCAAATTCTGAATCTTGTTTTATACCTTTCTTTTCTTTCAGTTCATCTATAATTTCTTCAAAAACATCTTCATCATCCTTTTCTACAGGTTTCAAACCCATTACCACATCACCGTACATTTGTATGAAACGACGATATGAATCCCAAGCAAAGCGAGGAGTCTGTGTCTTACGCGCAATGGCTTCTACGGCTTTTTCGTTTAATCCTAGGTTTAAGATTGTATCCATCATCCCCGGCATGGAAGCTCTTGCTCCCGAGCGAACCGAAACGAGAAGAGGATTTTCATCATCACCAAATTTAGGGCCTCCCACAACACGCTCGATATGATGTATTGCTTCTTTCACCTCATTTGTAAGAAGTTTAATAACATTTTCTTTACCTTCCTTGTAAAATAAATTGCACACTTCTGTAGTGATTGTAAATCCCGGAGGCACAGGTATTCCCATTAGACTCATTTCTGCCAAATTAGCACCTTTTCCTCCTAGTAACTCCTTCATTTTCGCGTTTCCCTCGGTAACTGTACCGCCAAAGACATAAACAGACTTTCCACTCATACTGTAACGATTTTAAAAGGTTAGATAATAGTATTTAACATGTTCATGATATTCGTATAGTGCAAAAATCGACTGACTATCTGTTACAATCAATCGATTTCAATATTATGAAAAAATAACCGGATAACAAAGTATTTTAGAGTAATTTAATATGGTTATAAAACATAATAATCCCGACAAGAGACCTTGCCGGGATTACATGAAAATATTATTTTTTGTAAGCGAAACCTCGCTTTTTAACAAATATACACTATCCTATAACATGCATTGCATCCAACACTAATTTTAGAAGGAATAATACTGCAATGACGTACACTGTAACAGATACATCTTTTGATTTTCCGCAAAAAACTTTGATAAACGCAAAGCTCAACATACCGAAAACAATACCTTCTGCTATACTGTATGTAAAAGGCATGAACACGATGGTAAGGAATGCCGGTAAGCCTTCGCTCATGTCGCTGAAATTGATCTTAGCAACAGACGAAATCATAAACAACCCTACAATAATCAAAGCCGGTGAAGTTGCAGCAGCGGGAACCATCAGGAATAATGGTGCAAAAAATAGAGCTAAGATGAAAAACAACGATGTACTTACAGAGGTAAGTCCGGTACGACCGCCCGATGCTACACCCGATGCACTTTCTACATACGCAGTAACTGTACTTGTACCAAGTATAGAACCCACGGTAGTACCTAGAGCATCAGAGAACAGGGCTTTCTTCATTTGAGGGAAATTTCCGTCTTCATCTGCAAGTCCTGCTTTTGAGACCACACCGATCAATGTTCCTACTGTATCGAATAGGTTTACAAACAGCAAGGTGAATACAACGATAACCATGTTGACAGACAAAATATGATCCCACTCAAACTGAGCAAAGATAGGAGCAATAGATGGAGGTGTATCAATCACATTTCCTTCGGGTAATTTAACATCTCCCAAAATAAGACCAAAGATAGTTGCTACAACGATCCCTATCAGAATAGAACCATTTACATTTCTTACAAATAGTACAGCTGTAACAAATAGCCCTAAAAAGGCAATCCATATACTGTGTTGAGAAAAATCTCCTAATGCAACCAATGTAGCAGGACTTGAAACTACGATTCCTGCGTTTTTCAACCCAATCAGTGTAATAAACAGCCCGATACCGACAGGTATTGCGTCTTTTAATACTTTTGGTATACTTTTTACGATTAGTTCACGAACATTGAAGAACGTAAGTAGTATAAATATAATCCCTTCGATAAATACTGCTGTAAGTGCAAATTGCCAAGAATATCCCATTACACCGCATATTGTGAATGCAAAGAATGCGTTCAACCCCATTCCGGGAGCTTGTGCAATTGGCAATTTAGCATATAATGCCATCATAAGGGTGGCGAAAATAGTTGCCAAGGCTGTAGCAGTAAACAACGCATCTTTATCCATCCCTGTAGTAGACAATATACTTGGGTTTACAATCAGGATATAAGACATAGTAAGGAAAGTGATAAGACCCGCAAGAAACTCTTTGCGTATAGTCGTATTATTTTCCGAAAGCTTAAATGTTTTTTCTAGTAAGTTTTTCATATTCTATTAATGATCAAAAGTTCCACTTAGCAGCAATAGTAGGATTTATATATGGTTCATTTAAGCGAGATCCATTAGCTGAGTTAATAAAGTTGTTGCTTATCTCTATTTCTGTACCTAAAGACAAGTTTGAATTAACATTATACCAGAATTGAGGTTCTGTAAGCAGAATTATTTTTTTACCACCTCGGTCTACTCCATGAACCGGGTTTTTATCCTGAGTCCAAACATCAAGGAATCCACATACAGTGAATTTATTATCAAAGAGGTTAGCTCCCCATGTTACTGTCCACTGAACATCGTTACTTACTCTCTCGAAAGCATTGTATTTATACACTAAATAAGTTCCAAGATTTACGCCTTTAATATTTGTAGCATAAGATGCTCCGGCTAAGTAGGCATTTGCGATAGAAAAACCAAAATTCTCTGCCTTACCTACACCACCATTAAACTCTAAGTGGGCCATAATTGGGCTTTTTCCCAACTTCAGGTCGCGGGCAATTTCAAGGTACATAGTTCCTATATTTCCTCTGCTTTGGTTGAAATCCAAATCGACAAACATGAAAGTAGAACCCCATTTGTCAGGTTTGAACATCTCAAACGTTGCAGTAAAATAGTTTTTTCCAGAAATCTTGTCTCCATGTAGGGCATGACGTGGATCGAAATGTAACTGAAGATTCTGTGCCGAAGCATAGAATGAAGCCATTAATACGATTAATGTGAATAGTACCTTTTTTGCCATATTATTAGAATTTATTATTAAAAATGCAAAAATAAGTAAAAAAAAGAATTAAATATTTGTCGAAGAAGATTTAACAATCGTTTTTTTTCAACAATATGTAGAATCCTTTCCCAGCTTCATTTTTTAGTTTTAAAATAAATTATGAGTAAATTTTTATTTTTTATTTTGAAATATAAAAAAATGTCATACCTTTGCACCGCAATCACAGAAAACGGGATGTAGCGCAGTCCGGTTAGCGCACCTGCTTTGGGAGCAGGGGGTCCCAGGTTCGAATCCTGGTATCCCGACGAAATGAGAAATTTATAGAATAAAAAAAGTCACTAAACCAGTGACTTTTTTTGTTTTATACGGATTCACTGAAATTTGTCTTGTGCTTATACTATTCGTTAAAATTTGCTTTTATCTGGATAAAAGTTCTCCCAAATAGCTATAAAGGTGATCTAGAGACTAGCTAATTTTACAATTAATTATTTATGTCTTGTTCTTCAATAGAACTTTCAGGTATACTTCTATTTTTTCTGGTTTTAATAATAAGATTCAATTAATATGATCCTGTCATTATACATCTTTCTGCTAATTCTATGAGATTGTCATAATGAAGAATATTTATTTTACTTTCTTCAAAATATTTTCTTCTTAAACGATTACTTTTCTCATCCTTTCTGAAATCATGTCGTCTCCCTGCAATTACTACATAATGCATTCTAGTTTTATCATATACATAAAATTCTCTTGGCAGAGCCTCACATGGCTTTAATTCTTTTTCAAAAACGGTTCTTAAGTTTGAATAGTTTTCATCTAAATAAGAATCCCAATCTTCTATCTGGTTTATCCCTTTTCTAATAGTTGTTCCAAATCCCCCCCCTGATATTGTTATATTTTCATAAGCCCGTTCTAATTCTACAAAAACGAAATGAAATCCATGAGAATTTTCTCCAACAATAAGATAATCTACTAAATACTTTCCAGGCAACTCAAATTCTGGAAAAAGGAACAAACCATGATGACCAAAATAGTATCTATTATTTAAGATTGAAGCAATAATAAAATAAGCTTCATTTTCTTTTATGGACTTCAGTATTTTCTGCTCATTACAACTTTCTCTATCGGCAAGTATCTCTTTCAGCTTATTTAATTTTTCTTCATTAATTTCTTTTTCAAATTCTAAATCATATCTATCAATATAATTATTGGGGAATAGAGTTTTGAAGTGTCTTATACCTTTGGGTAGTGTGCGATCAGAGTATTTTTCTGAAGGAAGTATAATAGTTTTTTTATCCTTTTGCATAGAATCCCATTTTTGTTTTTCATCTTCATTGAGCTCTGTAAAATCACGTGTGTATAATTTCATAATATTCTCCTTACTCTTTTTTGGGGGGATAAAAACTAGATTAGTTTATATTTATTGATTCCTAGAAATCTATCTTATTAAGCAGGTATGATAATTTAATATCTCTACAGTTTAAACTAGACGATACATGAACTAAGCACTCTATCAAACTAGTCTGCCCTGTACCCATATCTAATCTTGATTTTATAGATGTAAAGTTATTCCTATTTTCATCCGCTTCTATCAATTTCTCTCTTTGGTAATAATCTCTTTGATTATTATAAAAATGCAACAACTCAGCTTCAATATACAGCAAATTAACATCAAAAACACCGTATAAATTAGTAGGAAATAGTCCGGTAAACCCATTGCTCAAATCTTGCAAAGCGATTGTTTGATTTCTTATTTTAATATATAATTCTGGCTTCGTAACTTTCATGTATATTAAAACAAAAAACAAATCAGGAAATATATAATAATTGTGTTTAAAAGAGCTCAAAACCAACCGAGTAAACCCATAAATCTTCTCTTGTTGCCTTAAAGTTGCATTATCTTTAGTAAATAACATTGTAGAGATTCTTAATAACGAATCATCATCACTTGCAAATTCAGAATGCTTTCTGCGTTCTTTAAATATATCATCAAAAGAATAATAATCATATAAATATTTACAAAACTTCTCTATAGATGGAAAAGGAATTGAATACTCAAGATCAATAAAACGTCTGAGGTATTCATCAGAATTAATACGATCACTCCCATAAACTCCTTTAATAGCATGGCTTAATTGTGTTTTATCGATTGATAAGACAAAAACAATACCCTTTACAGAAAAGAAATGCTTCATCTGCTCTAATAATTCAACAGCATAATTAGGTCTACACCTATCAAGTTCATCAATTATAAATAGAATTGGCTTATTATTGTCTACTTTTTCAACAAACTTTTCAAGTTCTTCACGAAACTCCCTTACAGTCTGTTTCTTGTCTGTATATTCTTTAATCTCTTCCTCTAATATTTCAGTTGCTGCTTCTGCAGTATTTTCAATAGCATCAATAATAATGTC
>ENA-OWNX01000350-OWNX01000350.1-gut-metagenome-genome-assembly--contig:-NODE-350-length-20442-cov-3.619838_pt1 | contig 20442 bp, 14 predicted proteins | sample MGYA00248250_ERZ651778 | MGnify/ENA primary metagenome ERZ651778 (study PRJEB26908, sample SAMEA4031702) | gut metagenome | biome: gut; feature: normal infant; material: stool | place: China | collected 2015...
TTTTATTTATACGAATTATGAAACATATTATATTTTCAATTTTATCTATTAGTTTATTGTTAAACGCTTGTTCCGGTAAAAAACAAGAAAGTGCATCGGTACAAACACTTACAGTGGGGGTGATGTCTTCAATGGATTATCTTCCTCTTGCAGTAGCTCAGCGTGAAGGTTACTTTGCAAAACATGGTGTAGACGTAAAAATTCAGAAATTTATGTCTGCCAATGAACGAGATATGGCTTTTCAGAGCGGAACTGTAGCCGGAGGTGTAACCGACTATACCAGTGCAGCATTGCTGGCATCGGGAGGGTTTGATATGAAGCTTACTTCTAAGTGTCAAGCGCCATTTTATATTGTAGCCGGGGCACAGTCGGGGATAAATAACTTGGTGGAGCTGAAAGGTAAGAAGATCGCCGTTTCTCAAAACACAGTGATCGACTTTTGTGTAGATATGGCTTTGGCTAGCGTAGGCCTTACTCCTAACGATGTAGAGAAAGTGGAGATAAATAAAATCCCGACTCGCTTCGAGATGTTGCGGAATAATAAAATAGATGCTACAGGATTACCTAATCCGTTTGCCCTGATCGCTGCAAGTCAAGGTTGCAAGTTGCTTGTATCTATGGATAGTCTGAAATATACTGTTACAGGTATTGTCTTTTCCCAGAAGGTGATAGATACGAAGAGCGAGGCTATTAAGAAAATGTATGCCGCATACAATGATGGTGTTGCTTATCTTAACTCACATGCTGTAGCAGATATAAAAGATATATTGGTAAAAGAGCTTCAGTTTCCTGAGCCTGTTGCAGAGAAAGTCACTCTACCTGCTTACACCGATGCACAGCCTGTAACTGTTGCAGATAAAGATATACAACAAGTGATAAGCTGGCTTGGAGGTAAAAATCTGCTTAAAGCTGATTTCAAAGTTGAGAATCTTATAAATGATCAACTGACTAAATAATAGAGATGCTGTCGATAGAAAACCTGGAGGTAAAATACGGAAATACTGTAGCGTTGAATGATTTCTCCCTAACTATAAAAAAGGGGGAAATATATTCGCTTATAGGCCCTTCGGGATGTGGCAAGTCTACTTTATTAAAAGTCCTTTGCGGGATTATAAGAAATTATAACGGGCAGATTGTTTTTAATGGAAAAGCGTTTACACCCAGAGAAGTATCTATAGGATATGTACCTCAACACTATGGCTTGCTGGAATGGAAAACAGTGAAAGAAAATATCTTCCTTTCTTATAAGCTCAATAGCACTAAGGTGTTGAGAGAGTCGGAAGTTTCAGAGATTATCGACTCGTTAGAGATTGATGATATTCAAAACCGCTATCCTTCGCAATTGAGTGGGGGACAGAAACAACGTGTGGCTCTGGCTCGTGCCTTCATCTCTCAACCTGATATTCTGTTGATGGACGAACCGTTTTCATCATTAGATACATTTACTTCCGAAGCATCGCAACGGCTTTTCCTCCGTCTATGGGAAAAATACAAAGTAACCACTCTGTTTATCACACACAATATACATGAGGCTGTATCTATTGGTGAGCATATTATTGTAATGAGCAAATCGCCGGGAAGGATTATTCATCAGGTAGAAAACCCCTTGTTCAATGTATCCGAATACCAAGAAGAAAAGTTGAGGTTTGTGGCATCTATAATCAATAAAATAGGGTACTGATGACAGAACGTAGAAAACATATTTTCAATTATTTCGGTTACATAATAGGCGGCTTTATCCTGTTCAATGTTATATGGTATATTCTTGCTGCCAGTCTTAGCTTGAAGGCACTGCCTTTCCCTACAGAGGTTTATGGTGGATACTCCAAAGCTTTCGAAAATGGTATATTAGACCACACATTCGCCAGCTTACGGCGTATAGCATATAGTATAGGTATATCTTTGGGAATAGCTTTAGTGTTAGGCGTATGGATGGGATATAGTAAGAAGGTAAATAGCCTGTTGGGACCTATGATCTATTTTTCTTACCCTATTCCCAAATTAGCTCTTTTGCCTATTATCATGGTATTATTTGATCTGGGCGAAACCTCAAAGATCGTTATTGTTATATTGATTGTCGTCTTTCAGTTGATCATTACGATACGTGATGCTGTAAAAAATATATCGAAAGAAAATTATTATGTCCTTATTTCATTTGGGGCAACGAACTTACAAAAAATGAGACATATTACCTTGTCTGCTATTTTGCCCGAAGTCTTTTCTTCGCTTCGTGTGGCATTGGGTATCGCAACATCGGCCTTATTCTTTATTGAAACATTCGGAACGGATAAAGGATTGGGATTTTATATTACCGATTCGCAAATGCGAGTAGATTATATCCAAATGTATTTTGGTATAATCGTTCTTTCTCTCATCGGTTTTATCTTATTCCTGATTGTAGATCTGCTCGATAGTATATTGTGTAAGTGGAAGAATATATGATTGTTATCTTCTCCAGAATGCAGGCATAAATAAAGAGAGTACAGTAAATAGCTCTAAGCGTCCTGTCAGCATGAGGAAGCTGAGATACCATTTCGACTCGGTTGGCACTTCCGAGAAACTACCTGTATTACCTATCTCAGCCAATCCGCCTCCCACGTTTCCGAGACATGAAACTGCTGCTCCGAGAGCATTCTCGAATTGCATTCCCGATAAGGACAAAAGTAAACAGCTGAAAATAAGGATGGCAAGGTATAAGAAGATAAAAGCCAAGACCTTGGTTACTACGTCTATCGAAATTACATGGTTATTCAATCGGATAGGTAGTATGGCATTGGGGTGTACCTGACGTTTAAACTCATTGATCGAATTCTTGAACAAGATAATGATCCTTACTATCTTGATACCTCCGGCAGTAGATCCGGCACATGCCCCGAAGACCATAAAGATGACAACTAAGAACTGATAGAAAGAACCCCAACTTATTATATTGTCAGTAGAGAAGCAGGTGGTGGTAAGCATCGATACTACCTGAAACAATGATGTACGGAAAGCTTTTTCTACTCCTTCTATCTTGCCCGAACTGTAAAGCCCGATGGCAATAATGACAACAAAGAGAATGATAATAGATACATACCATTTAAACTCTTCATTCTGATACAACTTTTTGGCACTACCTTTCATGAAGAAGTAGATCAGCGTAAAGTTTATTCCACCGATGAACATAAAGAGTGTAATGACATATTCTATATAGGCTGAATTCCAATGGGCGATACTATCTTGTTTTGTCGAAAATCCGGCAGTGGATATCGTTGTAAAAGCATGGCAAACAGCGTCGAAGAGACTCATTGGGCCTATCCAAAGCAGTACGACAAGAATTCCTGTGAGGAATATATAAACCAGCCATAGCCGTTTAGCTATTTGTGATATACGGGGGCGAAAACGATCGTAGCCTATCCCTGTGACTTCGGCATCGTACATTACAGATGCATTACCTCCCATGGGTAGGATCGTGGCCACGAACAATACGATTCCTAATCCTCCCATCCATTGGGTTATACTGCGCCAGAAGAGAAGTCCCTTGGGCATACTCTCTATGTCGTTTAGGATGGTTGCTCCTGTTGCTGTTAGTCCCGAGATGGTTTCGAAGTAGGCATTACTGACGCTGGGTATCGAGTTGCTCAGATAATAAGGAAGCATACCGAAGGCAGATAATACGATCCACGAAATAGCCACCATAAAGAAGCTCTCTCGTTTTCCGATCGGTTTTGGGAAATCTTCGGTTCCTACCAATCGGATAAAAGCTCCTGCAAAGAATGTTATTGTAGAGCTTATGAGCATTGCATCACCCGCCGCTTCGTGTAAGTAAAAAGAAACAATGGTAGCACTCATCATGAATAGCGATTCTATGACAAGCAAAAATCCAATTGTTTTTAGTACAAACCGGTAATTAAAATTGCTCATGGACTTTTTTCCTGTTAATGGAACATTTTCTCGGCATCACGCAGCGTGTCATCCAAACAGAAAACGACCACATGATCGTAAGGCTCTATCAAAGTATCACCATCGATCATCATCGGTTCTCCGTTGCGTATCAATCCGCCCAGCGTAACATTTTTTGGTAGCGTTAGCTTTTTTACCTCCTTCTTGGTTACATAGGAGTTCGGCCGAGCTATAATCTCCGCTACGTCTGCATTGGCGATTGTTAATGACTTTACGTTAGATACGTCTGCACTGAGCAGAAATCTGTATATGTTGCTTACTGTTATTAGTTTCTTATTTATGATAGAGCCGATATCCAGATTCTCAGCCATCGACATATAGTCCATATTTTCCACTTCGGCTACAGTCTTGCGTACACCAAAGCGTTTGGCTGCCATACAAGCCAGAATGTTAGCTTCCGAATTTCCGGTTACAGCCACAAATGCATCTATATCCTTAATTCCCTCTTGCAAAAGGAACTCGGCATTGCGTCCGTCATTGTGAAACACGGTTACGTTCTTTGGCAGCTTTTCTAAGAGTTGGTAGCTTTTCTCTTTATCGGATTCTAATAGTTTTATATTTGTGCTGTCGGGTAAGTACTGGCAGGTACGGATAGCGATACGGCTTCCGCCCATTATCATAATGTTTTTAACCTCAAAACTGGCTTTGCCTGCTATTACCGGCAATTCGTTCACGTTTTCTTTTGTTGCGGTAAAGAATACGATGTCGCCCGCCAAAACCATATCCTTTCCTGTAGGAATGATAGTGACGTTCTTTCGTTTGATAGCCACGATGTGGAATTTCTTGTCTTTGCTGCTTAAATCGAAGAGGTATTTATTTACCAACTCCGAGTTCTCTCTTATCTTGATTCCGGCGAGTAATATATTGCCATCGCAAAGTTCTATCCATTGGCGTACCCACGGACGTTTTAAGGCTGATACTATTTCTTTAGCCGCCAGCATTTCGGGATAAACCATAGAGTTGATCCCTAGCTTCTCAAAAAACTCTTTATTCTTGGGTAAGAGGTATTCGTAATTATCGATGCGAGCAAAGGTTTTCTTTGCTCCCATATTTGCAGCCAATAAGCAGGATGTTATGTTTGTAGATTCGTCAGGGGTGACACCGATAAAGAAATCCGCTTCTTTTATATCCACTTCCATCAAATCTTTCAGGGAAGTGCAAGACCCGGTCATTGTCATTATTTCAAGATTAGAGCCAAGGAAGTTGAGCTTCTCCTTATCAGCGTCCATGAGTACAACGTCTTGGTTTTCTGCTGATAATAGTTTTGCTAAATGTGTTCCTACAGCACCCGCACCTGCAATTACAATTCTCATCGACTCTTACTTATATATTTTTTCTTCTATGTTATTAGGGCTTATTTTCTTATGCAAAATCGACTGCATCCGTTTTACCAATCCTTGTATGTCAAGTTCACATAACTTTTTCAGGTCAGCAACCGAGCCGTGTGTTACAAATTTATCTTGTATGCCTACACGCACTACATTTATGTTCAGATAGTTATTGTCAGCAAAGTATTCTAAAACAGCACTACCGAATCCTCCGTTGATAACACCGTTTTCGATCGTCAATACATGAGTAAAGTTCTCTGCTACCTCTTTCAAGATTGCAGTATCCAGAGGTTTAAGGAATATCATGTCGTAATGTGCGATAGAATAACCTTCGTCTTCAACGATGTGGATAGCTTCACGTGCGGTATTTCCTATTGCACCTATTGATAAAACGGCAAGATCTTTACCATCTTTCAGCTTGCGCCCTTTTCCTATTTCCAGTTTTTGCATTTCGCACTCCCAATCTTTCAGTATACCCTGTCCTCTTGGATATCGTATCACAAATGGGCCTTCGTTGCCGTAAGCGGCTGTATACATCAGGTGGCGCAGATAATGCTCGTCGAAAGGAGCGGCGATAGTCAGGTTCGGGACACAGCGCATATAAGCAAGATCGAATGCCCCATGGTGTGTTGGTCCGTCTTCACCTACCAATCCTGCTCGGTCGAGACACATAATTACATGCAGTTTTTGAAGTGCTACATCATGTATGACCTGATCGTAAGCTCGTTGCATAAATGATGAGTAGATATTACAGAACGGTAATAGACCTTCTTTTGCCAATCCGGCCGAATAGGTCACGGCATGTGCTTCGGCAATACCTACATCGAATGCCCTGTCCGGGAATTCTTTCATCATGTAGGTCATAGACGATCCGGTTGGCATAGCAGGAGTAATCCCTACAACACGCTTATCTTTCTTAGCCAGTTCTACAAGTGTATGTCCAAAAACGTCTTGAAAGAGTTGTGGCTGATCTTTTGACTTTGTCACAATACGTTCTCCCGTTTCTTTGTCAAACTTACCCGGAGCATGCCATACTGTAGCCGAAACCTCTGCCGGCTTAAATCCTTTTCCTTTAATAGTGTGGATATGTAGAATTTTAGGTCCTTTCATATCCTTTATATTTTGTAATATCCGAATCAGGTTTGGTAAGTCGTGCCCATCGATAGGACCAAAATATCGTATATTAAAGCCTTCGAACATGTTCTGTTGTTTGGTCAACAGTGATTTCAAACTATTGTTGAAACGAAGGATAAGATTTTTACCCTGTTCGGTGATAAGGTTTCCTTTCTTGAACTTTTGATAAACATCATTCCTTACCCTGTTATAGGTGGGTGAGGTAGTCATTTTTACCAAATAATCGCGCATGCCCCCAACATTATCATCTATAGCCATATCATTATCATTGAGTATGATAAGGATATCATTTGGTTGAGAGCTTGCATTGTTGAGAGCTTCATAAGCTAACCCTCCGGTCATTGATCCATCACCTATTACGGCTACCACATGCCTCTTCTCATGTTTGAGAGAGGAAGCGACAGCCATACCTAGTGCTGCCGAAATTGAATTTGAAGCATGTCCCGCAATAAAGGCATCATATTCGCTTTCTTTTGGATTGGGAAACCCTGAAAGACCACCGAATTTACGATTGGTATGAAACAGGTCTCTTCTGCCTGTCAGTATCTTGTGGCTATATGCTTGGTGACCCACATCCCATACAATGCGGTCGTAAGGTGTGTTGTATATGTAATGCAGAGCCACAGTAAGCTCTACTGTACCGAGACTGGAGCCAAAATGTCCGGGATTTTTGCTTAGTTGATCAATAAGAAAACTTCTAAGTTCAGTACATAGAGACTCAAGCTCCTCGATGCTTAGATTTTTAAGGTCAGAGGGAGAGTTTATTGTCTGTAATACTGATATATTGTTGTTTTGTTCGTCCATAAAAATTCTATTGGAATGAAGAAAAATCTTTATTACTATTGTAATAAACAAGCAAATATATAAAACAAAAGCTATTTAGTATAAGATATTCTCTTAAAAATAAGACAGGATTAGACCTAGTTATAATAATATAAACAAAAGAGATTGATTAATGTTCTTTGTAAATAGAATGGAAACAGGCTTGTAGTGGGTATTTGTTGCTATTTATAGGGAGGATATGTAAAGTTAAAATGTTTTGGTTTTTGATCAAAATTTGATTTTGGGACTTTCTCGAGAAATGAATCATTATTAATTCTCCAATTTTTTCTTTATAAGATTTATTTTTCCGCTGATGAAGTTTATATCGGTTTTATTTTTGGTGCAATTCAGCGACAATTCATAATTATGAATGGCCAAATTCCATTCCTCCATTTTTGCATAAAAGTGAGCCTTGGTGCTGAGATAGATAAATTCTGTTTCTTCGTTCATCATGTTTTCTATTGTAATTAGTTCAGGTAGCAGATCGTGCAGACTCTTAAAGTTACTTTCAGCAATAATTCTGTTTAGCTTTACTGGAATCGAATATGGTTCCATTTTTTCGAGTTGTTTATATAGATAAGCAATCGTTTTCCAGTCTGTTTTTTCATACGATTCGGAAGTGCAGTGCATGGATGAAATCAAAGCTTCTAAATAATATTTATCTAAAGTCTGCTGGTGCTGCTTTGCTATTTCCAAGTAATAGAAACCTTCTTTTATTAAATCATTATTCCAAAGCATTCTGTTTTGATTCTCCAACGATATCCACGTATCGTTCTCGGTTCGTGCAGGAAATCTTGAGGAGTTGAAAAACATACCTGCCAGCAGAGAATTAATTTCAGGGTTTTCGGGATGATACTGGTGTAATAATTTTCCTAACCTGATGGCTTCAAAGCACAAGTCTAAATTTATGGTTCCGGCTCTTTGCGAACTTTTATATCCTTCATTGTAGAGCAGGTATATAATCTTAAGCAGATGGCTTAATTCCTCAATGGTCTGAATCTGAAAATCATCGTAAATTTCTGAAAATTCTTTGATCGTTTCTTTACTCCTTAAAACAACTTTCTTGACGGTTTCTGTTTTAATGATCAGCGCATTGGCAATTTCCGAATAGTTGAATCCACACAGGAAATAAAGTGAAATAATTAGCTTATTCCTTTCAGAGAAAGACGCTTTTGAAAAGAAAATCAATAATTTAAGTAAGCTGTCCTCTACTTCCTTTTTGGAGTATTCATGATTGTCTTTTTCTGTGGATGCAAGGTAATTGAGGTGTGTTTGTGCGATGCTTGATTGTCGGATTTTATTCACTAGCTTGTTGTTTACAACCCTATAAAGCCACGCAAAGGGATTCTCGGGAACTTCTCCAAACCTCCATGTGTTTAGAGCTGTTTCGAAAGATTCCTGAACTGCGTCTAGTATATCCTCAATCTTATGATAGCCATACTTTTGAGACAAATAGGAAACCATCTTTCCATAATGTTCTCTGAAAAGATGGCTCGTAAGTGTTTTTATATTTTCGTCAATGTTGTTCTTCATCAGTGTTGATGATTCTACGGATTTCTAGGGTTGCTCCACGTTTCAAATCGGGACAGCCTTTTGCCAGTTCTTTTGCTTCGTCTAAGGAGTTAGCAAGGAGGAAATAATAGCCGCTCACACACTCTTTAGTTTCAACGTAAGGACCGTCTGTAGCAATACCATCTTTCAAGGTAACACCAGCAGAATCGAGGGGATTTCCATCTTTAAAGTTCCCGTTCTCGACTAGCGTTTCTACCCATTTGATGTGTTCCTGAATGTCTGCTTGCATATCTTCTACGGACAGATCTCCATAATCTGCATTTTCCCGAATTAGTAATAAAAATTCTTTCATTATTTTTTATTCTAAGTTAATAATTCTGTTATGTACTTATAAGACAATCGGGTTTTTAATTTCGGGACAAAGTATTTAGATTTTTTTCTGAGATTCCCTTTTTTATTATCTATTGTTACCGGTAGGTGTAAATATAGAATGTTTTTTAATAAAAAAAGCACCGAATTTTAAAATTCGGTGCTTTTCGTATAAATGGATATTTAAGAATATTTTGGTTTTCGCCCACTCCGTCCTTTATTCTTATCAGAGTGTTTTGGTGAATTATAATCAGAGCTTTTTCGTGTTCCGATATCTGAGCGAGTGCTGAAGTTTTTACGGCTTCTGTCTCCGCCACGGTCTTTAGCGTTTCCGCCTCCTCCGCCTTGAGCTACCTCTACAGAAATACGTCGTCCGTTCTGTTCTTGCTTACTCATGGATTTTATAACCTTTTGCGCATCTTTTTCCGGCACTTCGAAGAAAGAGAAGTTTTGCATTATGTCAATCCGTCCAATATTTACCTTTTCTGGAACATAGTCGTTAACAAGTCCCATCAGCGTTGCCGGATTTACGTTGTCGGTACGACCTACATTAATAAACAAACGAGAGTACCCTCTTTCGGCAGAGCGTCCGCCGGATGAACGATCCGAGCGGTCTGAGCGATCCGAACGTTCTCTATCTTTACGTTTAGGGAATGACTTATCATCACGAGACGACGAACGTTCGGATGGTGATTCTATTTCTTGTGCATCACGGTAGTAATCGATAAGACGATTGAACTCAAGTGCTACTACGCGTTTGATGATATCTTCTTTTTCGAGCCAATCGAGTTTTCTGTAAACAGAAGGAAGTATGTTTGAGATTTCATCTTCATTTACTTTTACTTTCTCTATTCTGTCAACCAGACTGAACAACTGTTTTTCGCAAATAGCTTCGCCCGAAGGTATAGCTCCCTGCTCAAACTTTTTGTTGATTATTTTCTCAATCTCTCTTACTTTTCCTTTTTCTTTTACGTGGATAATTGCGATAGAAGTACCTGTTTTTCCGGCACGACCTGTACGTCCACTTCTATGAGTATATGACTCTATATCATCCGGCAAACCATAATTGATAACGTGTGTCAGGCTATCTACATCCAGTCCTCTTGCTGCCACGTCTGTAGCTACAAGCAACTGTATGTTTTTTATGCGGAATTTTTGCATTACATAATCACGCTGAGCTTGAGACAGGTCGCCGTGCAGAGAGTCTGCATTGTAGCCATCCTGTATCAGTTTGTCGGCAATTTCTTGTGTCTCGCGGCGGGTACGGCAAAATATAATTCCGTATATATTCGGATAGTAGTCTGCAACACGTTTCAATGCTAAATATTTATCTTTAGCATGAACAAGATAGTATACATGCTTTACATTGTTCGAACCTTCGTTCTTCCTTCCGATAGTGATTTCTTTCGGGTTTTGCATGTATTTTTTTGTGATCTTAGCTATTTCTTTAGGCATAGTAGCCGAGAATAACAGCATCAATCTCTCATCCGGCACTTTAGATAAAATCTCGTCGATACTTTCCATGAATCCCATGTTAAGCATTTCGTCCGACTCGTCGAGTACTACATATTTTACATTCGACAACTCTACTGTTCTACGATTGATAAGGTCAATCAGTCGTCCCGGAGTAGCAACAATAATCTGTACGCCTCTCTTTAGTGATTTTATCTGACTCTCGATGCTTGATCCTCCATATACAGGAAGAACTCTTAGGTTATCTATATATTTTGAATAATCGGATAAGTCTCCTGCTATTTGCAGACATAGTTCACGTGTAGGACAAAGAATCAGCGCCTGAGGGACGTTCTGATTTGTATCTATTTTTTGTAGTATAGGAAGACCAAAAGCTGCGGTCTTTCCTGTTCCGGTTTGCGCAAGCGCAATTACATCATTGGTTTCGCCAAGCAAATATGGAATCACTTCTTCTTGCACAGGCATTGGGTTCTCATAACCCATTTCTTCGATTGCTTTGCGAATATTCGCGGCAACCCCTAACTCTTCAAATGTTTTCATTAAAAATTTTCAAATATCTTTTGTGGTAAAAAGCCCTTCATTTTTTTGACTTACTCCCACCCCAAAATTATTCGACATAAGAGAGCCTGTCAAAAGGACGCGCAAAGGTAGTAATTTGTTTTCAAGTTTATACAATAATTGGGTAATAACTTTGTTTTAACTGTCTTATAAAGGCTAGATAGTGATATAAATAGAAGGTCTAAATCCGATATAATTCTGTAGTATAGATTTCTTTTTGTTGCTATGGATACGCCTGTGCATAAATATTTAACAAAACTAAAGCCGTTGTCAAATTAAAGAATAAAAATGCTATTTTTGTAACTTGATGTAAAAAACACATTTTCAGAAACTATAAAATCGCATATCTATTAAATTTTGAAATAATATGAAGAAATTTTTACTTTTCTCTTTTGCTTCTTGTGTCATGCTAAGTCCATTGGCTTTGTCGGCACAGAAAAAAACTTCGGCACAAAAGCAGCCTCTAAAAGCAGGTGTTACAGCGGCAAAACCTATTCTTAAGACAGAGATGGATTCATTGTCTTATATGTTTGGTGCCAGCCTTTACGAGCAAGGATTGTCTATGTATCTACGTCAACTTGGAGTGGTTGCCGATACTACAGGTGTAGAGTCTGCAATAAAGCGTGATTCTATTTTGAACGCTAATAAGAGTAACAGATCTGAGTTTATTGCAGGGCTTAAAGCCGGATTGGATGCTCCTGAGGCAAAAAATGCATACAACACAGGACTTTCGGTAGGGGGACAAATCCTGAAACAAATGATGCCGGGACTTTTGCAGCAGATGTATGGTGAAGGGTATACAGAAAAGTTTAACAATGATGCTTTTGTGTCAGCGATGTATACTGCTATGAGTGGCGGTACTTTTGATATAGAAAATCCGGCAGAAGCATTCAACGAAAAAATGCAGGATGCTCAAGCTAAGATGCAGGCAAAACAAGAAGAGGCACAGAAAGCTCAGTATGCCGATCAGATAGCTGAGGGCGATAAATTTATGGAAGAAAATAAAGCGAAAGATGGGGTTGTGACTTTACCTAGCGGCTTGCAATATAAGGTTATCACAAATGGTACAGGAGAAAAGCCAACCGCTACGGATCGTGTGAAAGTTCATTATCACGGTACATTGATGGATGGAACTGTGTTCGATAGTAGTGTGGAACGTGGAGAACCGACTGTTTTTGGCGTTGGTCAGGTGATAAAAGGATGGACAGAGGCACTGGAGTTGATGCCGGTTGGTTCAAAATGGATTCTGTATATACCTTACGATCTTGCTTACGGAGGAAGAGATGCAGGCAAAATCAAGCCATTCTCTAATCTTATATTTGAAGTGGAGCTCCTTGATATAGAAAAATAAAAATAATTTCTGAGAAATGAAGTGCTAAATTAGAATATAGAAGGTCGCTTTGTTTAAAAGGCGACCTTTTTACATTGTATTCTTTTTGATGTATTTAAAGAACTCTCAGACTCAAATATTGTTTAATCTATTATAAGTATTAATGATAATAACGAAACAAAACTATTAAAGATGAAAAAACTGATTTCGTTTTTGATTATATCTGTTTTATTCATATCCTGCGGGCTGTTTAAGACTCTTGATTTGAGTAAATTGAGAACGGGTATGACAAAAGAGCAGGTGGTGGAAGCAGTTGGTGACCCCAGCCGTATATTAGCTGTGAATAATACGCAGAATGGATATCAGGAGGTTTTAGAATATAGAACCCCGAGAAATGAGGTTTATGCTTTAGAATTTATTGATGACTATCTTGTCGGATATGAATTTTTGTACGAGGATGTGGAATATATAGCTCCGGCTCCTCCGGTGATATTGCCGGACTATGGCAGACCTATTTATATCGATCGTCCTAGTCGTCCAAGCAGACCTAGTCGCCCTAGCCGTCCTGAAACAGATCGTCCGGGAAATTCAAGCTCCGGCCGTCCTAGTCGTCCCGGAGAAGCAACTCGTCCCGGAAATTCAAGTTCGGGTAGACCCGGTACGCCTAATGAACCTACAAGGCCTGAACGTCCATCCAATGAGCGTCCGGCAGCCAAACCAAACGAAAGCTCTCGTCCATCTACTAGCGGAAGACCGACCAACACAAACGATAAAAGTAGTGGAAGAAGTGCAGAGAAAAAAACAGAAGAGAGCAGCTCTTCAAGCGCAACAAGAGAAAGATAATCTAAAGATTTTGGATACAAATAAAAAGAGACTGATTCTGTATAGGAATCAGTCTCTTTTTATTTAGTGGTGATAATATTATCGTTTCTTTTTTGTACTGTTCGATTTGTTTCTTTCGTTCAGCTGTTGCTGTTGTATACGTTGAGCTTCTGCCAGACGTGCCATAAAGCCAGATTTCTTTTTCGGCTTAGCTTTGTTTGCTTCCAATTTAGCTAATACTTTTTCTTCGTTGATAATATAACGGAAAGCAATAGTAAGCAATATTGTAATCAATAATGAAAGGAAGTAATAGTATGTAAGTCCTGACGGATAGTCATTCAACATAAACAAGAATATAAGCGGCATCAGATACATCATCCATTTCATACCCGGCATCTGCTGTTGTCCGGTGTTGGTCATTTCCATATTGAATTTTGTATAGACAATATTTGTAATGGTCATCAGAATACAGAACAAACTAATATGAGTTCCAATCAATGGGATATGATTTTTCCATTCAAAGATGGCATCATAAGTGGATAAGTCGGTAGCCCACAAGAAGCTTTGCTGACGCAGCTCTATCGCATTTGGGAAGAACGAGAACAAGGCGATCAGTATCGGCATCTGAAGCAGCATCGGTACGCAACCACTCATTGGGTTGACCCCCGCCTTGCTGTAGAGTGCCATTGTAGCCTGTTGTTTTTCCATTGCTTGTTCCTGCTTCGGATACTTTTCGTTTATTTCTTCTACCTGAGGGCGTAAAACACGCATTTTGGCAGAAGACATAAATGACTTGTATGTCAGAGGGGAAATCACTAATTTAACAATGATTGTTAGTAGTAAGATTACAATACCCATAGATAGTCCGGTATTGCTCAATAAATTAAATATAGGAACTATAAAGTATTGATTAACCCAACGGAATAAAGTCCAACCCAGTGGAACCAGTTTGTCTAGATCCAATTCTTTGTTTGCGTCTTTAACATTACTGTCATAGTTCTTCAACAATGAGTAAGACATTGGTCCTAGGTAATAAGAGAATCCTGCTGTGATGCTCTCTGGTGCTGATCCCGGTTTTGCAGGTACATATAGTGTTGCTTCAAAGCTTTTCAGATACTCGCTGTTCTCGTCTGTTTGCAAGACTTTCGAGTTAAGGAGAGCTGTTTCTATTTTGTCGTCAGCAATTAGGATTGGAGCAAAGAATTGATTTTTGAAGGCGATCCATTTTGCAGGCTCTTTAACCTCTACTTCTTCATTCTTATCACTGCTCATTTCCTTCACATCGCCACCTACATATTTGTAAGTGAGGTGAGAATAACGCTGTTCGTTCTTCACGCTTTTCTCTTGTCTGCGCATTCTCTGTGACCACTTCATCTCGAATACATCGCTATAGGTGCGGGCTAACATGGGCTGCATGCCTACCATATTGATGTCATATTTCATCATATAGTCGTCATCAGCTAGTTTGTACACAAAATCGATATACTGGCTATCTGAGTATGCATAGCGCATGATCAGCGAATTGTCTCCTTCTTTTTGTATAGGAGTAAATATCAATTTGCCTGTGCTCAAAACCTTCTGTTGCTTGTTTGTCAGCAATAAGGTAAAGTCGGCATCATTGTTGAACAGATAAAGAGAGTCGGTATTTTTCTTGTCGTCTCTGTTGTAGCTCATGTAATCCTTGAGCTGAACACGAACCATTCTTCCCCCTTTAGTAGAAAATGTAGCTTTTAGTTTGCTGTTTTCAAGGGTTATGAATTGTTCCGGTTTTTGTTCTGCTGATGGAAGTGAGTCTGTAACTGCTACAGTAGAGTCGCTTTGCTGAGCGGAAGCACTGAAGAAATCATCAATCTTCTCAGTCTTTTTATCAACTACAGAGGTGTCTATTTTATTTTCTTGCTCACGTTGCAGAGTTTGAGCATATTCGATCGAATCTTTTATGCGCTGTTGTTTCTGGCGTTCGATGTCTTCCGACGAAGGCCTACTCAATAATGTGAATCCAATAATTACGGCTGCGATCAGGATAAACCCGGTAATCGTATTCTTGTCCATTTATAATTATATGTTTTATTCCTTTCTTATTTTTTTTCTTTATTCTCTACAACGGCTTTTATAAAGCTTAAAAACAATGGATTGGGTGAAACGACCGTGCTGTTGTATTCCGGATGGAATTGTACGCCTAAGTACCATTTTTTTCCGGGAATTTCTACCACTTCCACAAGATCCATTTCCGGATTGATTCCTGTGCACTTCATTCCATTCTTTTCAAAGTCTTCTCTGAAATCGTTATTGAATTCAAAGCGATGGCGATGACGTTCTTCTATCATCTTTTTGCCATAGGCTTTGTATACAAGAGAACCTTTCTCCAATTCGCATTTATATGCTCCGAGACGCATTGTTCCACCCATATTGGTGATATTCTTTTGCTCTTCCATTAGGTCTATCACCTTAAATGGAGTATGAGTATTCATCTCGGTAGAATTGGCTTCTTCAAGCCCTAACACGTTGCGAGCGAATTCAACAACCATACATTGCATACCCAAACAAACTCCAAATGTAGGGATGTCATGTTCGCGGGCATATTTTAATGCATGGATTTTACCTTCCATTCCTCTTTGTCCAAATCCCGGAGCAATAAGTATGCCATCCATTGATGACAGTGTTTTCTCTATATTCTCTTCGGTCAGTTTGTCAGATAGTATAAAGTGCAGGTCGAGCTTATGCTCGTTGTATGTTGCCGCTTGTAGCAACGATTCGTTGATAGATTTGTATGCATCGGGTAGCTCAACATACTTACCTACCAGTCCTATTTTAATTGTATTTTTGGCATGTTTTTTCTTGCTTAAGAAGTCACGCCAAGATTGCATTTCAGGTTTTTCTCCTATTGGCATTCCCAATTTGCGAAGAACGATTTCGTCCATATTCTGTTCCTGCATCTTGAGCGGAACTTCGTAGATGGTAGATACATCGACAGACTGCATCACAGCGTCTACTTCTACATTACAAAATAGGGCAACCTTACGCAATATATCTTTATTCAACGGATGTTCGGTACGCAGAACAAGCATGTCGGGCTGTACCCCTTCCGATTGTAATTGTTTTACAGAGTGCTGTGTCGGTTTTGTTTTCACCTCTTTTGCAGCTGCGATATAAGGAACATAAGTAAGGTGTACACATAGGCAGTTTTTGCCTAGTTCCCAACGCAACTGGCGTACACTCTCGATAAAAGGAAGTGACTCTATGTCTCCTACTGTACCGCCAATTTCGGTAATGACAAAATCGTAGTTGTATTTTGTGCCCAACATTTTGATGTTGCGCTTAATTTCATCTGTGATATGAGGTACGATCTGAACCGTTTTACCTAGATAATCACCTTTTCTTTCTTTGTTGATCACATTCTGATAGATGCGTCCTGTGGTGATGTTGTTATCTTTATGTGTAGGCTGATTCAGAAATCTTTCATAGTGTCCCAAATCGAGATCGGCTTCATGTCCGTCAACGGTTACATAGCATTCGCCATGCTCGTAAGGGTTTAATGTACCGGGGTCGATGTTGATGTAGGGGTCTAATTTCTGGATAGTTACTTTATAACCTCTGGCTTGTAGTAGTTTACCTAGTGAGGATGCTATAATACCTTTACCTAAGGAAGATATGACTCCTCCTGTAACAAATATATACTTCGTATTAGCCACGACTTTACGTTTTATTTTTTTTAGACTCTAAAAAGAAAGGACAAAAGTAAGAAAAATATTTGGATACTCATTGCAAAATAAGAGTAGTCCAATCCTTAAAATGAAAATAATTATTAAAGAATTTATCTCTTTGGTTTTGACTTGCAGTCTATTAGGATAGATGAAAAATGCCTAAAGTATAAACAGGTAATATTGAATAGCTTTTTTGAGGGTGTGGTTGAAGAGTAAAATATCTTTATTCCATACATTCCTTGTATATTTGTATAGAGTAAAAAAATGAAGAGCATGAGCCAAAAAGTATATGATTGTATCGTTGTAGGTGGGGGCATAAGTGGGGTTACTTTTGCGCACTATCTGAAAAAAGAAGGTAAAGCCGTATTGGTCTTGGAGAAAAATAAGAATACCGGAGGGCAATTGCAAACAGGGCATCTTTCAGCCCAACCCGACTTCTGGTACGAGCTTGGTTCTCATACCTGCTACAATTCATATACCAGCTTGTTGTCTATCGTGAAAGAAATACGGAGAACAGACATAATAGTACCTCTTGGAAAATTCAGTTATGTGCTCTATGCATCGGGTAAGATAAAAAGTATTATGTCTGAAGTATCCAAGCTATCATGTCTACTTCACTTTCCGAAGTATTTCTTTTCAGACAAAGCGGGGAAAACTACCCGCGAATATTTTCGTCCTATCGTAGGGGCTTCTAATTATGACCGGCTCTTTACGAATGCCTTCAAAGCTGTGATCTGTCAACCGGCGGATGATTATCCTGCGGAAATATTTCTTAAGAAGAGAGACAAAAGAGAAAAGGAAATTTCACGACGTTTTACATTCAAAGGTGGCTTATCATCCTTTATCAATGCAGTAATAGAGAGCGGAGACCTAGAGGTGAATACTTCAAGCGAAGTGATTGATATAAAGAAAGAAGGCGATGTCTTTTTACTTTCAACAGCAAGCGGGCAAATCTTTTATGCACGAAATATTGCTATGGGGGCAAATCCGAAAGTGAGTTCTAGTCTGCTGAAGGATATAGAACCGGAGTTAGCCGGACTGTTATCCTCCATCCCGATATTCGATTCCGAATCTTTGAACATTACTATAAAGAAAGATAAAATAGAGCTGAAACAAATAGCAGGTATTATTCCTTTGTCAGACGACTTCCTTTCAGCAGTATCGAGAGATCTGATAGAGAATGGCGAGTATAGAAGCTTTACTTTTCACTTTGAGAAAGGCAAAAAATCAGAGAAAGAAAAGCTGGAGCTAATATGCAATGTGTTGAATATTAAACAATCTGATATAATAGAGATTTCATCCATAGAGCATAGTTTGCCTGCAATGCGATTGGAGCATTTGCTTATGGATGAGAAAGTGCAAGCTATGCGAAAGAACGATAGTGTTTATCTGTTGGGCAATTACTACTACGGTTTGTCTTTGGAAGATTGTGTGAACAGGTCTAAAAATGAGTTCGAGCGATTTAAGAGCAACTTGTAATTCTTTATAAATCTAAAGGGAGTGAAGAATATCCTTCTTCACTCCCTTAGAATGATATTGTATCTTATTTACTTGGTTTCAGTATATAGGTAATTTCTTTGGCTCCTGTCAACGCATCATGAGATAGAGCATATCCATTCAATGTTTTGCCGTCAACTCTCACTTCTTTTATATAATTTGCCGTTACATCCTGAGGTTTAATCACATTAATAACAACCTTATCCGACTTATAGTACTTAGGATCAAGTTTGATTGTTATTTTGCTGAATGTAGGAGTCGTCAGTGTATAGTCAGGTTTTCCCGGACATTCGGGATACATTCCCATCATGCTGAATACAGCCCAGCCCGATATAGTACCTGTGTCATCATTGCCCGGAAGTCCTCCCGGAGTATTCGTGAAATGCTTTGCTAGTATTTCTGTCACGAGCTTTTGTGTGCGCCATTCTTCTCCTTTGATCTGGCTAAACAGATACGGATAGTGTATGTCAGGCTCATTTGTTACGTCGAAATAGCCATTGTCGAATACAGATTGTAGCTTATCTACAAAGCTTTTCTTGCCTCCCATCAATTTGATAAGTCCCGGTATGTCGTGCGGAACAGCAAATGTATAATTCCACGCATTCCCTTCGTGGAAACCCGGATTAGGCTCGAAGTTCGCACCTTGTAACGGGCTGAAAGGAGTTAAGAATTCTCCGTTAGGCAAGATTGGTCTGAATGTACCATATTCTTTGCTGTAGTAATGCTTATAGCCTAGCGAACGTTTATAAAACTTTTCTGCATCTTCTTTTTTGCCCAAAGAGTTTGACAATTCGGCCAATGTCCAGTCTGCCATATAATACTCTAGGGCATGAGAAACAGAGTTGTCATATTTTTCTCTTAATGGCACGTAGCCTAGTTTCATGTAATCATCATTATCGGGACGTAGTAAGTTTTGAGGTCCCGGAGTAGTTGCAGATTTTATGAAAGCCTCGTATGCTGTATTAATATCAAAATCTCTTAATCCTTTCATCCATGTGTCTGTAATTACAGGGATGGCAGGATCACCCTCCATTGTTAGCGATTCGCGAGAGTACAATTCCCATTTTGGCATCCAGCCCGACTCTTTATACATATCTATCATGGTGCGTACCATCTGCAACTGACGATCGGGATACAAGAGAGTCATCATTTGGTGCAGGTTGCGGTATGTATCCCACAATGAATATACGGTATAGCGGTTTTCTTTCGTTGTTTTTATCTCCGAGCTTTCCATTGCCGGATATTGTCCGTTTACATCTTGTAAGATATTCGGGTGGATAAGCATGTGGTAAAGCCCTGTGTAGAATACTACCTTTTGGTCTTCCGAGCCTCCTTCTACAAGAATGCGTGACAGGTCGTCATTCCACATTTTACGTGCTGCAAGACGGATAGCATCGAAGTCGGGTTTAGGTTGTTCCTTTTCGAGGTTCTGGCGTGCGTTTTCCATGCTTACAAAAGAAACTCCCATTTGCACTTCTACTGTTTCTCCTTCTGCGCAGTCGAAAGTGAAGTAAGCTCCTACATCATCGCCGGCTATTTCCTTTTCGTATTTTGTGTAAATCTTATATGTTCCTGCATCTTTGTTCCAATCTTTTTCCCAGTCTCCTCCGGGGCGTTGAAATTTCCAGTAACCCGATTTTTGTGGAGCTTTGCTTACTCGCATCACAAAGTAAATAGGGAATACAGCTTGATTTTGAGTATAGCAGAATGTTCCAAGTAGTTTCGTTCCCTCTATCTCAGTATCGTTTACTTTACGAACCATTGCGCCTGTTTCGTTTGTGAGACCTTCTCCTAAATTGAGCAAAATGTGATTCTGTCCTTTAGGGAATGTGAAACGAGCTATACCTACCCGTGGCGTTGCACTAACTTCGGTTTTGATATTATACTTGGTCAGGAAATTAGTATAATATCCCGGTGTGGCTTTTTTATCTTTTTACTTCATTCCTTATTT
>ENA-OWNX01000370-OWNX01000370.1-gut-metagenome-genome-assembly--contig:-NODE-370-length-19722-cov-3.362280_pt1 | contig 19722 bp, 16 predicted proteins | sample MGYA00248250_ERZ651778 | MGnify/ENA primary metagenome ERZ651778 (study PRJEB26908, sample SAMEA4031702) | gut metagenome | biome: gut; feature: normal infant; material: stool | place: China | collected 2015...
GCTCTTTAAGACGCTTTGCAATATCTCGCTTAGCATCGCGTTCCGCCATATCTTGACGCTTATCGTATAACTTTTTACCAGTTACAAGGCCTACAGTTACCTTTACATAACCATGGCTAAAATGGAAGTTTAGCGGCACTAAAGAGAATCCTTTCTCCTTAACCTGCGCATGTAATTTATTGATTTCAGATTTATGCATCAACAATTTGCGAGTTCGTTCAGGTTCATGATTAAAGCGATTTCCTTGTTCGTATGGACTTATGTGAACACCATACAACAAGAGTTCACCTTTATCAATGCGACAAAAGCTATCCTTTAGGTTCAATTTGCCTTGACGTATCGATTTAATTTCAGTACCTGTCAAAGCAATGCCTGCTTCATATGTTTCATGAATATTAAAATCGTGACGGGCCTTACGATTATCAGCAATAAGAGATGGACTAGATTGTTTTGCCATATGTACCTCTATCGTTTACGTTTACTTTTAGATTTCTTAGATTGATTGCGCTTAGTCGTTTTATTAGACTTCTTACGACTTGATTTACCTTTGTTAGATTTTTTACTGAAAGTATCATATCTAGAATGGCCAGATTTACTGCTATCACGTCGGGAAGATTTTTTACTAGATTTGCCCGAAGATTTACGACCTTTGCCCGAAGATTTACGACCTTTGCCACCATCAAAACCATCGCGACTACTTGCATAGTCAGAACCATTTTGCAATTGTTCTTGAATAGCCATTAGATTATTAACTTCACCTAGTACAAAGTCGATCTGTTTCTTTTCTACATCGGCTTTTACTAATGTAACAGTTACCTTTTCACCTAAGTGATAGGTTTTACCTGTTCTCTTACCTACAAGCACAAAATGTTCTTCATCAAAGAAATAGTAATCATCATTCATCATGCTCATATGCACAAGGCCATCGATACCATTTTCTAATTCTACAAACATCCCAAAGGACGTAATGCTAGAAATAGTTCCTTCAAAGACTTCTCCTACAAATGGAACCATATATTGTGTCTTTTTAAGATCTACTGTATCTCGTTCAGCCTCTGTAGCAACTTGTTCTTGCATAGAAGAATGTTCAACAGCTCCTGCTAAGAATGATTCGTCCACATCCCGTTTAGAATAGCCATTTTTCCAATGCATATCAGCTTTTAGAAGGCGATGAACCATTAAGTCTGGATATCGTCTAATAGGAGATGTGAAATGGGTGTAACATGTAGATGCCAACCCAAAATGCCCTACATTGTTGATGCTATATTTAGCCTGTTGCATAGAACGCAAGGTCATAATTTGAGCTACTTGCTCAATATCTTTCCCTTTTACTACATCTAAGATTTTTTGGAAATCTCTTGGTGTTACACCATCAGCACTAAGGACGAGATTTTGCCCCAAGTAATTTAATACCTTTTGGAATAAATCTAACTTTTCTTCACTTGGGTTCTCATGAATACGATATACCGATGTACGATGCGTATTCTTTAAGTGTGTAGCCACTGTTTCATTGGCAATGAGCATACATTCTTCGATAAGTCGTTCTGCCATGGTACGATCTCGTTTTACAATACGTAATGGTGTACCATCATGATCGAGTAATACTTTATATTCAGGGAAATCAAAATCTAAAGCACCTCTACGACGACGCATTCGATTCAAAATCTTAGAGATTTCTGCCAAATTATGCAGCATAGGCATAAAGTCTTGTAAGTCATGAGGAATAATATTTTCCTCTAATGCTTTATAGACCTCTTTATAGCTACAACGACGTCCTACATGGATAATAGATGGACGAATATGATAATTTACAACCTTACCATCTTTATCTATTTCCATCATACACGTCATAGCATAACGGTCTTCATGAGCATTTAAACTACAAATGCCATTAGATAGGACCTCAGGTAACATCGGTACTACACGATCTACTAAATACACAGATGTTCCTCGCTTATAGGCCTCATTATCAATAGCCTGTCCGGATACTACATAATGACTCACATCTGCAATATGTACACCTAACTCATAATTACCATTTGGTAATTTTCGGCCACTCACAGCATCGTCTAAATCTTTTGCATCTTCCCCATCGATAGTGACCATTTGTAAATCACGAAGATCCCAACGGGCAGGGTCTTCATGAATAAGGGTATCAATTTTCTGGCTCGCTTTGATAACATCATCAGGGAAATTAAATGGAATCTTATGATTAGCCATGATACAGTTAATATCAAGACCTACATCGCCCTTATAACCAAGAATTTCAGTAATAATACCTTCTGGCTTTTTATCGCCTTCAGGCCATTTAGTAATTTTCACTAATACCTTTGCGCCACTACGAGCATCTAATGTATTTTTTAAATCTACAAAGATATCAGTCCCTATTCGCTCATCATCAGGAATAACAAAGCCAAAGTGTTGTTGTCGGTCATAAGTACCCACTATGGTTTCATTAGCTCGTTCAATAACATCAACGATAATGCCTTCTCGTTTATGCTTTGTATAATTAGAAGGTATGACGCGAACGCGAACCTTGTCATTATGCATAGCAGTACCTTTATTTTGTTCTGCTACATATATATCTTCATCTTCAGGCATAATGACAAAGCCAAAAGACTTACGATAGCCCTTATAAATACCTTCATATTCTTCATGTTGTTGCTCAGCATATTGATATACATCAGGTCGCGAAGATGTTAATACCCCTTCTCGAGCAAGCATTTTTGCAGAACGAATAAACATCTCAAGATCTTTACCACCACGGATGTGGTTATCCATGGCCGCATCTTCAATATGATATGCATGTGGTTGTATAGATCTATAAAAGTCTCACACTTCCTTCTTAAAACTTTCACCTCCTAATTTGGTAAAAAGAAAAAGCCTGCAAAGCAGGCTTTCATCATTAGAATTGATTAATCATTGCCCCTAACACTAAGCTCAACACAGCAAAGATAATCCCCAATATAATCGTACATTTGGATAAGAAAGCGTCTAAACCGCGTTGCTTACCACCAAAAGAAGAGTCTGCCGCACCAGATACAGCACCGCCCATGCCTGCGTTTTTACTATTCTGTGCAACAACTACTACGATTAATAAAATAGATACGATTACTTCTACAATCATTAAAAAATTTGTCACGACTGTCATCCTTCCTGTGTGGCTCTTGGAGAGTCCAAAACCCGATGTTCTAAATACTTCTCTAATTTACGTTTAACCCTTTGTAACGCATTGTCTATAGATTTGACACTGCGATCAGTGACCTCAGCCATTTCTTGGTAAGAACGTCCGTCTAGATATCCTTCCAAGACCTCCCACTCGAGTTCACTTAAAATATGACCAATATTGCGCTCAATATCATCCAATTCCTCTTGGCTGATAATAAGGTCCTCAGGATTGGTAACCTTTGCTGAAGATAGCATCTCGATCAATGTACGCTCTGATTCCTCTGTATAAACTGGCTTATTTAAAGATACATAGGAATTTAAAGGCGCATGTTTTTGTCTAGTAGCCGACTTAATAGCCGTAATAATCTGTCTAGTTATACAAAGCTCCGCAAAAGCTCTAAAGGACGCTAATTTATCATGTTTAAAATCACGCGTAGCCTTATAAAGACCAATCATCCCTTCTTGAATGATGTCTTCACGATCTGCACCTACTAAAAAGTAAGAACGCGCCTTTGCACGAACAAAGTTTTTATATTTATTAACAATATAATCGATTGCAAACTCATTTTGCTCTTCTTGAGCTATGACCACAACTTGCTCATCAGTCATTTCTTTGAAATTGTAATCGGGCTTGCGTGTATGAATTGTGTTCATATGCTCCTCCTTACAATTGAGCAGAAAAACCAATATATTCATTATACTGGAACTATATGTGATTTTCAACTATCAATGGCCACGCCGTAATTTCTCTAGCTTTTCAGCTACTTCTGGAGATAATAACCCTCCTACTTCATTACGTCGCAAGCTAAATTGATCTCGTCTATGTTCATGAGCGTATTGTAGTCGTTCCTCTTCCTTAGCCAAACGAATCATATTTTGTAATTCTCGAGCTGGAATTCGTAAGCCTCCAGATCCAAGAATTTGATTTTGTTCAGCTCCGTCAGAGGTCACAAAATATACATTAGTGTATTTACCTTTTCGCAAAAAGACCTCTCGCTCAATAAAGGAATCCGCCGTTTCCCCATCCTCAGTATACACTTCAAGAAAGCCGCTCGTAATAGCCTCTACAGAACCTCCAGATTTTGTATACTTACCATCAAACACAAGGATAACTTCATAACCCTTGAATTTTCCGTAATTTAACAATCTGTCTCTAAGTTCCATACGGGCATGTTCTAATGATTCATGAGCGAGTTTCTTTAGATGAGTCCAGGCGAATATCACATTATATCCATCTACAATTAAAATATCTTTTAGCATAATTATTTCGCTTGGCGCTGACGCACAGCTTCATACATGAGAACGGCAGCCGCCACAGATGCATTCAAAGAATTTAAATTTCCATACATAGGAATGGTAACGAGGAAATCACATGCCTCTTTCACAACGCGACTAATCCCTTTCCCTTCATTACCAATTACGATAACAGTAGGGATTGTCATATCCGCCTCATATAAAGTGCGATCCCCTTCCATATGAGCGCCCATAACCCAGAAGCCTTGTTTTTGGAGTTGTTTGATGGTCTGTGCCACATTGCCAACTTGTACTAGTGGAATTTGTTCAATAGCACCGGCTGATGTTTTAGCAACTGTCGCATTAATAGGGGCATTATGTCGCTTAGGAATGAGAACAGCCGTAGCCCCCACACATTCCGCAGTACGAATGATAGCGCCCATGTTATGTGGATCCTCAACGCCATCTGTCAAAATAAGCAAAGGCACTTCATGATTCGTCTCTTGTAGCACTTCACCTAGTTCTTTAAATTGAACGGCAGAAACAAGAGCTATAACACCTTGATGTGGTACCTCTAAATCATATTTATTCATTTGTTTGATAGGCGTTGGACGTACTTCAATACCTTGAGATTTAGCAAGACCAACAATATCAGCTAGACCAGTTTTAACCTTATCTTCACTGACCATAATGCGTTGAATAGAGCGGCCGCTTCTAAGGGCCTCTTTAACTGCATTGCGACCTACAATATAATTATCCATACTACATACCTCGTAGAGTTATTGAAAAGGCTTGCTTCATAACATCTTGTAATCGCTCATCTTGACGCGTTTCATAAAGAAATCCCAGTACTGCTTCAAAGGCGGTACTACTACGATATTCTTGAACTGAACTGCTTTTCGGTACATTTACATTACTATTTCTAGCACGTCGTGCAATAGCTTGTTCTTGTTCTGTAAAAGTATCCTCTATTTCTAGCAATGCCTTCGCTTGTGACTTAGCACAAATAAACTCAGTAACAATTGTGTGCAATACTTGCACCTTCGTTATATTCATTTGTACCACTCGTTCACGCACATACATGGAGTATACTGCATCACCAATATAGGCAAGCATAACTGCATCTGTACTAAGGCATTCCTCTATAGTTCTTTTACGCAAACGAAGCGGCTCTTGGTCAAGAGCCGTCAACTTTTTTATCGCTTCATTCTTTAAGAATTGAAATTGTTTAAATTTCACGTTTTTTCCACCGTGCACCTTGAGGAGAATCCTCAATAGTAATACCGATTTCAGCCAAACGATCGCGGATACAATCAGCTAGTGCCCATTGTTTTTGATCACGACACGCTTGACGTACAGACAAGATAACCTGCATTAATTCTTCATATTCAGCAGCGTTAGCACCTGTGTTGCCTTCCCATGCTTTTTCAAGAACACCAATAACCTCTGTCATGAACTTGAAGATACGTTTTACTTCAGCAATTGCTTCTTGGCAAACAACACCTTCACGGCCTGTCACAGCTTGGTAATAGATATTGATTTCTTTAGCAAGACCAAACATGCTAGATGTAGCTAAAGCAGTATTGAAATCATCACTCATTGCTGCTTCGAATTCTTCTTCATACTCTTTAGCTTTTTCTAATAAATGTTGAGCCTCATCACAAGGACCTGGTTCACATTTTTCAAGGTACAATAGATTTTCAATAGCAGTGCTTAAACGTTCTAAGGATTTATTTGCTTCTTCTAAACGTTCATCAGAGAAATCTAATGGACTGCGATAATGTGTGCTCAACAAGAAGTAGCGCAATGCATCTGGACTATATTGTTCTAAAATATCTTTTACCAAGAAGAAGTTATTCAAGGATTTAGACATTTTTTCAGAATTAATAGTGATGAAACCATTATGTAACCAATAGCGTACAGATGGATGTTGACCAGAGCAGCCTTCAGATTGAGCAATTTCATTTTCATGATGTGGGAAGATCAAATCACTACCACCACCATGGAAGTCAAATTCTGTACCTAAGTACTTTTGGCTCATGGCAGAACATTCAATATGCCAACCTGGACGGCCATTACCCCAAGGGCTTTCCCAATATGGTTCGCCTGGTTTTGCAGATTTCCATAATGCAAAGTCCATAGGATTTTTCTTACGACCATCAACTTCGATACGAGCACCAGCTTCCATATCATCTAAGGTACGACCAGATAACTCGCCATAATGTTCAAATTTATCAACGCTATAATATACATCACCATCGAGTTCATAGGCATAGCCTTTTTCAATCAATGTAGAGATCATAGCAATAATGTCTTCGATATGTGTAGAAACACGAGGATAAATATCAGCACGTTGTACACCAAGGGCATCCATTACTTCGAAATAGCTGTCGATATAACGATTTGCAATAGTATCCCAAGATACGCCTTCACCATTGGATGTATTGATGATTTTGTCATCCACATCAGTAAAGTTTTGTACATATGTTACTTTATAGCCTACATGTTTCATATAGCGACGAATTACGTCCCAAGTTACAAATGGACGTGCATTGCCAATGTGAGGATGATTATATGGTGTAACACCACATACGTACATCTTTGCCTCACCTGGTGTTACAGGATTAAACACCTCTTTTTGGCGCGTCATAGTATTATAAACTGTAATTTCTCTCATCGTTACCGATGCCTCCATGTTCGTAAAATAAAAAAGACCCCTCATCTCATACAGAGACGATGGTCCGCGGTTCCACTCTGTTAGGTACCAATGTAGTACCCACTCATCGCATAACGGCGCGTCACCGGACAAACCTACCTATAATCGGAGTGTCAGCTCGTGAATGCATTTCGTCTACCTATCCTTGAACCCTCCCACCATCGGTTCTCGCTAAAAAGTTAGTTGTAGAGTACTTCTTTCAGTCTTAGCTTTTACTATTAAATCTATATTCAGATATGTAAATATTGTATCAACTATCCTATAGAATGTCAATGAGAATAAGAAAATCCTCATCTCTCAATATATCCAATAATGTATGAAACATGCATATTTCGGATATAAATTTGAAAGATGAGGATGAGAAATTAACGATTAAGCATTTTCCAATTTTTCTTGATCATCATGTTTACGGCAAATACCTGCGAAGATAGAGCCTGTAAAGTTATGAATGATAGAGAACACTGCACCTGCTACTGCCGCTTGAGGAGTAAAATGTTTAAGTGCTAAAGATACGGATAATGCAGAATTTTGCATTGCCACTTCGATTTGCATTGCACGACGGGAGGAAATATCAATGCTAAGGGCCTTACAAATGAAGTAAGTTACTATGTAACCACTCACATTTTGTACCAAGCAAGCTACGAAGATGATGAAACCAGTTTCAGCAATTTGTTTTTGATTCACCGCAGTAACAGCAGCCAAGATTAACAATACTGCAATAGCCGCAATTGTAGGGCATACAGATTTAACAGGTTCAATCTTAGAGCCAATGAAGTAATTCAATACGATACCTAAGATGATTGGTACCAATACGATTTTTACGATAGAAATAAACATCGGCATGAATTGAATTTCAATAGAAGATGTGGCACCTGCATACAATACAACGAATAAAGGTGTTAATACTGGAGCCAATAATGTAGAAACAGTTGTTGCAGATACAGATAATGGAACATTACCATTTGCAAGGAATGTCATAACATTAGAAGCAGTACCACCAGGACATGCACCTAACAAGATGAATCCGATACCAATTTCTGGTGGGAAATTGAAGATTAAGGCTACCAAGAAACCTGCTAATGGCATCCATAAGAATTGGATAACAGATACAAGGATAACTTTCATCGGTTGCTTAAATACATCAAGGAACACTTGAGCTGTTAATGTTAGCCCCATGGCAAACATTACAAATTGTAGCATGTACGCAATGTACGGCGTCATCCAAGAAAATACAGTTGGTAATAAATACGCTAACACTGCCATCAATAGCACTATCCATGAAAGATAGCTATTGAATAAGTGGTTAAGAGAACGAATAATACTCATAAAAGCACTCACTTTCATAATAAATAAAAATAAAAGACGCCGATTATTATAGCATTTCTATTGAATAATCTCAATATACATAAAAAAGCTCTCATAACCATAGCTATGAGAGCTTTTAAATTAACTTATATTACTATTTTGTTAAAGCACTTACATTATCTAAACGATGCAAGCATTTTTCTTTGCCAAGCAATGTAACAATATTATTCAAATCTGGACCATGCATTTGACCTGTTAAGGCAACACGGATTGGCATAAATACGAATTTACCCTTTAAAGCAGTTTCTTTCATAACTGCTTTAATTGTTGCTTTTACAACATCAGGCGTAATTTCATCAAGTTCAGCCAATGCATTGCGGAATGCGCCGAGAACTGTTGGAGCTGTTTCTTCATTCAATACAGCACGCAATTCCTCTTCGTGACCTTCTTCAAGGAATACAGTTTCACCCATGAACATGCCTACATGATCTTTAATTTGAGCACCATAGCTAATATGGTCGCGGAATGTAGAGCATAACAATGTCAACCAATCAATATCCGCTTGATTCAAGCTATCTGGAGCCAAACCAACCTCTTTCAAATGAGGCAAGCAAAGATGGAATAATTCTTCATCGCTTAGGTTTTTCATGTAGTGGAAGTTAATATGGTTCAATTTATCAATATCGAATACAGCAGGGTTTTTAGCTACGCGATCCATGGAGAAGGCTTGGATCAATTCATCTTGTGTGAAAAATTCTTCTTCTCCTTCTGGAGCCCAACCAAGAAGCGCCAAGAAGTTTACAAGTGCTTCTGGCAAATAGCCCAATTGTTTGTATTGTTCAACAGATGTAGCACCATGGCGTTTGGACATTTTTTTGTAATCTTTGCCAAGAATCAAGGAAATGTGACCAAACTTAGGTACTTCCCAGCCTAGTGCTTCATAAATAGCCATTTGACGTGGAGTATTAGATAAATGTTCTTCTGCACGAATAACGTGAGTAATATCCATCATATGGTCATCCATTACTACGGCAAAGTTATATACAGGAATACCATCAGATTTTACGATTACAAAGTCACCTACACCATTGGATTCAAAGGATACATGACCACGTACCATATCATCGAAAGCATATGTTTTATTCAAAGGAACGCGCAAGCGAATGGTTGGTTTACGACCTTCTGCAATATATTTAGCCTTTGTTTCTTCATCTAAATGTTGGCAATGGCCATTATATTTAGGTGTTTCACCACGATCCATTTGTTCTTGGCGAACAGCATCTAATTCTTCAGGTGTGCAAAAGCATTCATATGCTTTGCCTTCGTCCAACAAACGTTGTGTTACTTCTTTATATAAGTCAAGACGTTCTGTTTGACGGTAAGGACCATTATCGCCACCTACATCAATGCCTTCATCCCAGTTCATGCCAAGCCATTGCAAGGAAGCTTTGATATTTTCTTCACTTTCACGGGTAGAACGAGCCAAATCTGTATCTTCAATACGCAATACAAATGTGCCTTTTTCTTTACGTGCTAATAGCCAGTTAAACAAAGCAGAACGAGCGCCACCAATGTGGAATGGACCCGTAGGGCTTGGAGCAAAACGAACTTTCATGGAACTCATGATTATACCTCTCCTTCATATACAGAAACGACAGCTTGTGCAGCAATGCCTTCACGGCGCCCGATAGCACCAAGCATTTCATTTGTTGTCGCTTTAATACTAATACGTTCTAATGGTATTTCTAAAACAGATTGTAAGTTAGCCTTCATCGTGTCGATGTGTGGCTTTAACTTAGGTGTTTCCGAAATAACCATAATATCTATATTATAGGCTTGTAACCCACGTTCTTTCAATAAGGAATTAACCTTTTCTAGTAAAAGCATGCTAGAAATCCCTTTATACTGGTCATCTTCAGGCGGGAAATAATATCCAATATCTCGTAGACCTGCAGCACCTAACATAGCATCCATCAATGCATGAATGAGAACATCCGCATCGGAATGACCATCAGGGCCGAGTTCAGATTCGATATGAACACCGCCAAGAATACATGGGCGACCTGCTTTTAATTGATGAATATCATAACCAAATCCAATGCGCATACGTGTATCCTCAATTCCTAAATATCGCTTAGCTACTGCAATATCATTTGGTGTTGTCACTTTAATATTACAATAATCCCCTTCAACTATATGCACAGACTTACCTACATACTCAACTAGTGATACATCATCAGTACCAAGATATTTTGTTTCATATGCTGCTTGATGAGCCTCTACAAATAATTCTTTTTGAAAGCCTTGTGGCGTTTGAATTTGGTATAGCTCACTACGCTGTAATGTTTCTAGAACATTATGGTCCATATCAACTCGTTTAATAGTATCTGTAGCTGGAACACCTACCGTAGCAGCACCATAGGTATTAGCCGAGTCAGCAACATTATTAAACAGTTCTGTAGAAGCTAATGGTCGCGCTCCATCATGAACAAGGACAATATTGGTATCCTTCGATACAGCCTGTAAGCCACATGCTACAGAGTCTTGACGCTCTTTTCCACCAAGTACTATCTGAACTGGAACAATCAAATCCAACTCTTGTAAATGTTTTGTCATATATTCTTGTTCGCCTTCGGCTACAACAAGAATAATCTCTTTCAAGCCATCAACATTTGCTACATTTTGCAATGTACGCTGAATAATAGAGAATCGACCTAAAGGGATAAATATCTTATTTTCTTTGTACCCCATGCGACGCCCTGCACCTGCGGCGAGAACAATACAACTAATTACCTTGTCCATTTTGTCCTCCATCTACACGAGCAAAGATCATGCGACCAGCACTAGTTTGTAATATGGATGTAACCATTACCTCTACAGTTTGACCCACATAAGGTTTACCATCTTCAACAACAATCATGGTACCATCATCGAGATAAGCAACACCTTGGTGTACTTCCTTACCTTCTTTCATAATTTGCACGCGAATCCATTCGCCTGCAATGAGGGCTGGTTTCAGTACATTGGCGAGTTCATTCAGATTAAGCACCTCAATGCCTTGCACTCGAGCCACCTTATTTAAGTTGAAGTCATTAGTCATCAACTTCCACTGCTTATCCAAAGCAAGACGCATTAATTTAGAATCTACTTCTGTAAGATCATCATAATCATCTTCTACCACTTCAATGGCTACCTTTTTAGCATCTTGCATCTCTTTCAAAATATCGAGGCCACGACGACCGCGATTTCGTTTTGTAGCATCAGCAGAGTCAGAAATAATTTGTAACTCATTCAATACAAAAAGGGGAACCATTAGAGGGCCTTCAATAAATCCTGTATTACATAGTTCCTTAATACGTCCATCAATAATAACAGATGTATCTAGTAGTTTTGGTGAGCTCGTAGTTTTATCAGATTTATGAGTAGAGAACATTTTAAAACGACTTGTTTTTTTAGTGCCTTCTCCACCCCATTGTTGTACATAGTTATAGTATATTTCAGGGCCTTTACGAGCCATAATTTTAAGGCCACTATATCCAAAGATAGCACTCAATATAATAGGAATATAAGGTCCTATAATAGGTACTTGATGAAATGCAACACCAATTAAATTTGCAATAATAAGACCGAATAATAAACCGATGGTGCCTGCAATCAATTCTTGATTTGGAATATGAGTAAGAATGCGTTCTAAACGTTTAGCAATGACTAAGCCTTGCTTTAAAATAAATGAAGAAATTAAATACCCAATAATAACGCCTAATAAAGTACCAAAAATTAATACTGAAATACGTGCAATAGTCAATGACATATCCCCAAAAGACTCAAATTGAGAGACCAAATATGGGTCGATAATAGGTGCTAAGCTATCCATTCCAACATAGGCCGCTGTGCCCACAAGAATGGCTATTACATAGCGCAATATCCGATAAATCATTACATCACCTCCTAATTAAGAAAATACCAACTGCATTGCCTCTTGAATGGATTTAACGCCTCTAATCTTGATAGAACTATCATTATCCTTGATTTGCTTATAATTGCCTTCAGGGATAATAAACTTTTTAAAACCTAATTTCTTAGCTTCATTGATACGCTGTTCAATACGTGGAATGCTACGAACATTACCGGTGAGCCCTACTTCACCTAAAATGACCATATCGGTAGGAACAATACGATTTTTTAAATTAGATACGATAGCAACAGCCATAGACAAGTCACAAGCTGGTTCATTTACCTTGAGACCACCAATAACGTTAACGTACACGTCCTTATTACCTAACGTGAAACCACAACGTTTTTCTAATACTGCCAAAAGTACAATTAAACGATTAAGGTCATAACCGATTGCAGTTCTTCTAGGCATACCAAAAGCAGTCGTAACAACAAGGCTTTGTACCTCTACAAGGATAGGACGAACCCCTTCAAGATAAATCATAACGGCGCTGCCGCTTTCCTCATCAGATCGTTCTGCCAATAAGGAAGCTGATGGATTAGATAACTCTTGTAACCCTTCCTCAACCATGGCAAAGATACCTGTTTCAGATGTAGAGCCAAAACGATTCTTAATAGAGCGCAAAATACGGAATTGGTAAGACCGTTCGCCTTCAAAGTAAAGCACTACATCCACCATATGTTCTAACATACGAGGCCCCGCAATATTGCCTTCCTTAGTAACATGTCCAATGATTACCGTTGGAATATTTCGTTCTTTACAGAAGCGAAGGAGGCGCGATGTACATTCTCGCACTTGGCTAACACTACCTGGAGCAGCATCGATATCTCCAGTATACATAGTTTGAATAGAGTCGATAACTAACAAAGAAGGCGTCATTGCATCAGCTTGCTCTAAGATATGATCTAAATCTGTATCAGCAATAACTTGTAGTCGCCCACTATTGATATGAAGTCGTTCTGCCCGAAGCTTAAGCTGTAATTGAGACTCTTCTCCAGATGCATATAGTACAGTACCTACCGTATCAGCCACCTTTTGAGATACTTGAAGAAGTAGTGTAGACTTACCTATACCAGGATCACCACCTAAGAGCATAAGGGCCCCAGGAACAATCCCACCACCTAATACGCGGTCGATTTCACCAAAGGTTGTAGAGACACGAGCGATAGATGAAATTTCAATATCTGGTAAAGCTGTTGGTTTTATTGTTTGATTTCCCACACCTCGTGAAGGTGTGCGGCTATGTTTAGTTTCTTTAATTATCTCTTCAACTAATGTATTCCACTCACCACATTGTGGACAACGTCCCATCCACTTAGAAGATTCTGCTCCACAATTTTGACAGAAGAATACTGATTTTGCTTTTGCCATAATACCTCAAAACTTTTATAAAAGATAAAAAAGGCCATGAATGATAACCATTCATGACCTTTTATGCATAATTTTACTACATGGTTACTATCATTATTCTATAGTATACCATTTAAGCCATATAATTTATATGAAAGGTAGTCATTAACTATTAATTTTGTATTTATATTAAATCGTTACAACAATATCATTATCCTTTGCATTAGCTTTAATAGTTTTTCCTGCTATCGCCTCTCCTTTCAAAATAAGATCGGATACAGGGTCCTCAATTAAGCGTTGAATAGCGCGTTTTAAAGGCCGAGCACCCATAGTAAAATCGGAACCTTCTTTAACGAGCAATTTCATAGCCTCAGGTGTAATTTCTAAATGTAAATCACGTTCTCCAAGACGTTTTATTACATCACTCATCAAAATTGTTACAATTTTTGTTAAGTCCTCTTCAGTTAATGGATGGAATACAATCATCTCATCAATGCGATTTAAAAACTCTGGTCTGAAGTGACGTTTTACTGCATCCAGAACAGATTTCTTAGCCTCTTTAAAATCTATTTTTTTAGAATCATTAGAATGAGATTCTGCTTTTTTTGGTGCCAAGAAACCTAATTCTGTAGAGTTCTTATGTAATGCTTTTGCCCCTAAATTACTAGTCATGATGATAACCGTATTTCTAAAGTCTACGGTTCTCCCTTGACTATCTGTAAGACGGCCATCATCAAGAACTTGTAATAGGATATTAAAGAAATCTGCATGAGCCTTTTCTACTTCATCGAGTAAAATAACACTATATGGTTTACGTCGAACTGCATCAGTCAATTGGCCTCCCTCTTCATAGCCTACATATCCTGGAGGTGCTCCAACTAAACGAGAAACAGTATGTTTTTCCATATATTCAGACATATCAAGTCGAATCATAGCAGATTCATCGCCGAACAAGGAGGATGCAAGCGCTCTTGCTAGCTCAGTTTTACCAACTCCTGTTGGTCCAAGGAACAAGAAGGAACCTATTGGACGTTTTGGATCCTTTAATCCAGCCCTTGCACGGCGCACAGCTTTTGCTACAGCTGTAACAGCATCATCTTGACCGATGACGCGTTTATGCAATTCATCTTCTAAATGAAGCAAGGTTTCTGATTCTTCTTCTGCGATTTTTGCAACCGGAATACCAGTCCATTGAGCTACTACGGCAGCAATATCATCTTCTGTAACAATTAATTTTTGATCACTTTCTTCTTTAGCTACAGTTTTTTTATCATCAATTTCTTTAACTAGAGCTTGCTCTTCATCACGAAGTTTAGCTGCCTTTTCAAAATCTTGTGATGTAACAGCCGCTTCTTTTTCCTTCTTAACCGCATTGAGTCTGTCTTCTAAAGCTTTAACATCTGGTGCCGCCGAAAATACCTTCATACGCACCTTAGATGCAGCCTCATCAACCACATCGATAGCTTTATCCGGCAAAAATCGATCTGTAATATATCTACTAGATAAAGTAACAGCAGCTTTTAATGCTTCATCTGTAATTTTAGCCTTATGGAAGGCCTCATAACGATCTCGTAAGCCTCTCAAGATTTCAAGAGCATCCTCTTCATTAGGTTCCCCTACTTGAACAGGTTGGAAACGACGCTCTAAGGCAGCATCTTTTTCAATATGCTTTTTATATTCATCAAGTGTCGTAGCACCAATAACTTGGAATTCACCGCGTGCCAAAGCTGGTTTCAAGATGTTTGCTGCATCCATAGCGCCTTCAGTGGCACCTGCACCAACTAATGTGTGAATTTCATCAATGAATATAATCATATCCTTATGTTGTTGAACTTCATCAATCGCTTTTTTTAAACGCTCTTCAAATTCGCCACGGTATTTTGCACCAGCTAACATAGAGCTAATGCTAAGGGAAATAATGCGTTTATTACGCAAAATTTCTGGCACATTACCGTTGACGATACGTTGCGCCAAGCCTTCAGCAATGGCCGTCTTACCTACACCAGGTTCACCAATAAGGACGGGATTATTTTTAGTTCTACGACTAAGTATTTGAATAACTCGTTGAATTTCAGTATCGCGACCAATAACAGGATCAATTTTACCTTGTTTTGCAGACTCATTTAAGTCCGTACCGAAATCAGTTAATTCACCTAAGTCGCCATTGTTATTCGCTCCTTCTTGACCACTATGATTACCATTAGTACTAGAGCCAAGAATATGACGAATCGCTTCAACTATATCGTCAGTACGAATATTCATAGCCCGTAAAATCCCAACTGCAACACCACCGCCGTCGCTGAGTAAACCAAGTAGAATATGCTCAGTACCAACGTAATTATGATTCATGCGATTAGCTACTTGAACAGCCAACTCAAGTACATGCTTAACACGTGGCGTCATATATATAGATGTTGCTTTTTTATTACCGCGGCCCACTTGATCTTCTACAGCTTCAAAAATATCTTCTGTAACAATACCAAGCTCTTCTAAGGCCTTAGCAGCAACACCATTTTTAACCTTTGTCAGGCCGATGAGTACATGTTCAGTGCCTACATAGTCATGTCCCAACTCCAATGCTGCTTCTTGAGCAAAGGAAAGAACACGCTGTGCATCATCTGTAAATCGTTGCATCATACTATCACCTCATCTATCTATGTAAATTGTAATTATTTCTCTTCAAATATATGTAAACAATAGTGGGAAACACCATTGGAATATCAATTGATTATCTGTAAAATTAATGTTATTTTGAAAGTTTTTGACGTATTACTTTAGCTCGATAGCTATCACGCTCGATATCTGTTAGATTATCATTTCCTGCATACTTTGAAAGGAAATTAGGTCTAGTTATAGCAATCAGCTCATTAAAGGAATCCTTACCCCATTGAGGTAAAATATTTAAGTCAACGCCTAACTGGATATCACTAAGCTTTGTTAAGGCCTCTTTACCATTTACACGTCGTGCATTCTGTAGAACCCCATAGGAGCGCAATAACACATCTTCTAAGCCTTCTTTATCATTATGTAATAATAACTGACGAGATTTTCGCTCTTCTGCAATAATCCCTTCTACAATCTTTGTTAATTGTTCTATTGTATCTTTTTCACTAGTACCCATTGTACGTTGGTTAGAAATTTGATATATATTTCCTAATGCTTCTGAACCTTCACCATATAATCCACGCACAGAATAACCCAACTGAATGATACTACGAATGAGGCGTGTAATTTTTCCAGATATAGTCAAGGCTGGTAAATGTAACATTACAGATGCTCGTAAACCTGTACCGACATTAGTTGGACAAGCCGTTAAATAACCAAATCGTTCATCAAAGGCATATGCATATTTTGCTTCAATAGCCTTGTCGATTTTTAATACACGTTCATAAGCTACTTCTAATCTCAATCCAGAAACCATAGATTGAATTCGCAAATGATCTTCTTCATTTACCATAATCACAATTGATGCATCGTCAGAAACCACTAAGTTGCGGTACGGTAGTTTTTCCTCTAAAGCAGGGCTCATCAAATGTTTTTCCACTAATATAGCCCGATCACGTTCACTTAATTGCTCTAGGTTAATATTAGAATATTGATGTCCATCTACGTCTTTTAGGGGTTTAAGCAAACTTCTAGAAAAAGAATTTACTTTTTCTAATGACGACATATCATTTCGATTTGTAAAAAGCACACCATCAAAGTTTCTTGCTAATCGAATCCGACTAGAAATCACAATATGATCCGTTGCGTCCGTATCGAGTTGTAGCCATGAACTTAAAGGAGAGTCTAATATAGTATCTAACATAATAAGAACCTCCTATTCTTTATTGCCACCAATGATGGCTTCCAATTCTTTTATTTTATCTCTTAAGATAGCTGCATCTTCAAATTTCTCTGCTTGAATTGCCATCTCTAATTGATTGCGCAATTGTTTAACTTCATACTTAGCTTTAAACACATTATTACCATGACTAGGAACTGACCCTTCATATTCAGAACTACCTTGTAAACGTTGTAATAATGGTTTTATTTCACTAGCAAAGGTTTCATAGCATGTATCACAACCAAACTTGCCAACCCGATTAAACTCATCATAAGTAATACCACATTGAGGACACCGCTTAGATTGATGAGATTTTAATAAATTATCAGGATAGACCATATTTTTAAAGAAATCATTGGTAAAAAAGCTATCATCCCACATATCATTCATAAAGGAACTATAGGGAGATAATTTTCCCTCTTGTTGTAGTGCTGTAGCACAAGTATTGCACAGATGTTGTTCCGTTTTCTGATTATTTACAATATTTGTCATATGGATAGTAGCTTCATTTTTATGGCAATGATCACATATCACTGATCATCACTCCTTCCGTAGTGTATCCACCATTGTTGCGTATAGCTCACGAATTGCATTATTTCGATGTTCAATATCTGTATTTTCAATCAATGTAGCAAAAGAATTATGCATCAATTGAGCCTCACGACGAGTAATTTTTTCTGCTTGTAGTAATTGAAATAATGATTGGTCTACATCTTTTATATCAATTAAACGATCTACTGTATTTTGACCTTCATAAATACGATAGGTTGTTACAGCTGGTAGAGAATCAGAACTTTCTGGATTTAATTTTGTGATTCGAATATATCCACCTAATCCACGTCTTGATTCAACATCAAACCCACGCTCATTGGAAAATCGCGTACTTAAAACATAACTAATTTGCGAAGGTGCACAATCTAACTCATCAGCTAATTCGTTACGCTTTAAAATTAATTTCTCTTGTTCTTCACGCATACGATCCAATATAAACTTTTCTATTTTATCAGCTATCATACTCATAAAAAACACCTCTTTAACATTTTATTTAATATATATTTTGACTATTTGCTTTTTACATATATCTATTATATTTGACTTTTTGACTTTAGTCAATATAAAGGTCAAATTTCTATACTATACATTTGACCTTTTAATACATCCCCCTATAATTGGACTTAATCTTAAATTATAGGTATAATAAATGAGATATATTTTTATGAAAGAAGGTGTTGTTATGGCAGAAGCATTAGGACAAGAACTGTTAATTGATTTATATTCCTGCGATGAAGATGCAATCTCATCCGCTACAGCTGTACAAGAAAGTGTAGCAACCGCATTTGATTTAGCTGACCTTGATGTTGATGAAATCAGTTGTCAAGTTATGGACGAGGAGATCGCCCTCCTATCTGTTGCACCAGGCTTTCACTTTACATTGCACACGTATCCTGCTCTAGGCTATGTGGCTGTTGATTTGTATTCTTTTGAGCAATCCTTACCGCTCACATTAATTATGAAAGCGTTGCGTAAATCTTTCAGAGCAGAAAAGGTAAAAGCAACAAGTGTACAACGTGGCGACTTTGGTAACGAGCGCGATATGAAGCCACGTCGCAAAACAAAGATTACTACACTTGGTCGTGTTTCTCGTACACGTATTCAACTCAAACAAACAGGCGGCAAATTGAAAAAACAAAGTGCTAAGGTTATCAAAACATTAGCTAAAAAAAGCGGTCTAAAAAAATAATACAAAGGACTAACCTTACTGGTTAGTCCTTTTATTAGATAGATACAAAAAGGCTAGAGGAAATCCCTCTAGCCTTTTTAAGGTTAATATTTTATTTATAATAGCTGCTTATCTACGAACCATCATTTCTTCAAGATCGAGAACATCAGCAATTTCATCAACATCATCACAGATGTATTCTGCATCGGCTTCTTTTAGTTCAGCTTCTGTACCATAACCATAGGTAACGCCGATAGAAATACAACCAAGTTCGTTAGCTGCCTCTACATCATACTTACGATCGCCTACCATAAAGGCCAAACGACGACCATTTTCATCAGTTAAAGGATTGCCACAAAGTTTAAGAGCTTTTTCAAGAATCTCTTTCTTGTGCAATAAACCAGATTCGTAATTGGCACCAACAATGACATCAAAGTATGGTGTCAATT
>ENA-OWNX01000376-OWNX01000376.1-gut-metagenome-genome-assembly--contig:-NODE-376-length-19356-cov-6.072825_pt1 | contig 19356 bp, 15 predicted proteins | sample MGYA00248250_ERZ651778 | MGnify/ENA primary metagenome ERZ651778 (study PRJEB26908, sample SAMEA4031702) | gut metagenome | biome: gut; feature: normal infant; material: stool | place: China | collected 2015...
AGTAAGAATTTCCATATCTGAATTCTTGCCCGAAAGGAGCCATTTTTTTCCAAAGACACAAACTATTTTACACTACCCGGTGACCTGTGCGCAGAGCGAGCAGATTCTGCGCGTCTGTCCGCAGCTATTTGATGTCATTCGTTACAGTCCTGTCAGTTCGGAAAGCTGCTCCAGAATTCCTTTTCCGCCGCTCACGGAGATATTGCCCACTTTATCGCAGATTTTCTCTAAATATTCCATTTCTTTGAGTTTCAATAAAGTTTTATTTTCATCCATCAGCTTTGCCGTATTTAACAGGCTCCTAGTGGATGCCACCTCCTCACGGCGCATGATTACGTTAGCCTGGGCCTTTTTCTCAGCGACCAGTACGGTATTCATGATGTCACGGATTTCGCCGGGCAGGATGATATCTTTGATTCCGGCATTTAAGATTTCCACGCAGTAGTCATCCTGCTCCGCTTTTAACTGCTCACAGACGGAGCGGCCGATCTCATCTTTCTGGACAAGCAGTTCATCGAGGCGGAAGCTGCCCACATATTTCCTGATACATAATTGGGCGGCAGTATAGAGCTGCGCGGAAGCTTCCTCGATTGTCCTGACCAGCTTTTCCGGGTCAGTGATCCGGAAGCTGCATACCACATTTAACCGGACGCTTACCTTATCGGCGGTCAGGATATCCTGGCCGGAGATATCTAACTGCTGTGCCTTCATATTGAAAATTTTGCAGGTAACCTCTTTGCCGTAGTTCCAGAAATACCAGTTGCCCTGCTCCAGCCTTTTTTCAAACTTGCCGTCAAAATAGAGCAGGCCGATCTCACCGTCTTTGATGGTGATTTTTTTATAGAATTTGACCGGGATCAGATCTATGTAATATCTTGGCAGGGTCTGATCCATATACGGATTCGTGATATCTACCAGGCGGATCTCCACATCTTCAAATACGTTCCAGTATAAAGCCTCGGGACCTGTCAGGACCTCCTTGAATGCTTTGTTGACAAAGCGGATAGCCAGACATTCGTCCGGGATATTTACACGGATTACACGCTCGGAAAATTCTTTGTTTTTCATCAGAACCTCAACCGGAATCCCGCAGGTGTTGACGGCTCCGGTCATCGGGACAATTTTCAGCTCATAGCCCATAGCTTTTATGTAATGGCAGGAGCCGGCGGCGAGAAAGCTTTGAAATCTTCCGTTTTTTAACAAATAACCGCATTCTTGTTCTTTGATTATATATTTCATAAATGTTTACCTCCATTTAAATTTGATTCTCTGTGATTTTTTTGAAAAGCAGCTTTAGAGCAGTTACGTCCCTTCTTCACCAAAAGTCTGCGGACCTTTTTTTCAGTACCGGTTTTGCCCTGCGGCTGAGAGGCGCTGTATCAGCCGCCTGCTCTGGCACAGAGTCTGCCGGAACGGTATCCAAATCGGTTCTGGCAGTTTTTTGGCTGCTTCTTAATGCGCAATCTTTGGGGAAGGCGGCACGGCCGTTCGGCGGTGCGCACCCTGACCACGCAGAATCGCAGAAGAAAACGGAAGAAGGGGCGTCTTTAACTCTGTGATGGTTTGGCCAACATCTTATCAGGATGTTCCAAAGTTTAATGATTGCTATAACCACTTAGCTACATGCTTTCGCAAGGAAGGATTCGAACCTTCGACACATCATGTTATGCTGACTGGCCGGAATACCTGTCGATCAGGGACGGAGGCACCGCGGGGGCTCTCCTGGAGATAACCCCTCGCCTGTGAGACAGCCTGCAATGTTTTGAGAGTTATGTTTCTCATGAATTTATCATAAAGGATTGTGGGAGAAATATCATTTAAAAAAAGTTGCGAACTTGTTACTGTTTGCAGAACCGCGTTTTTTACGGGGCTGAGAATAGTAATGCGGACTTCTTGAAGAGGGTAAGAACCATATTAACTGGGATACGGGCAGAGGGAGGCTAAATGATAGAATCGGTTTGACAAGGCGAAAGCCAGACGGTAGACTGGTCTTAAAGAAGAAAAAATCGGTTTGAGCCGGGAGTGATGGACTTGAGCCGGGTGAAGAGATAAGCCTTGATGAATGTGATATTACATAATTAAGATAAATATAAGGATGTGGGAAGATGGCGGAATTTCAGGAGCTGATTAAGAATTTTGACCGTATTCGCGACTATATGCGGCAGTTTTATGTCTACGGGTTCAAGGTGAGGGGCGATTATGATGTTAAAAGCGCCAGGACCTATGATAACGAGAAGCGCAGGATTGAGAGCTGGCTTTCTGAGTATATGGTGTCGGAATATACTTCAAAGGGAAAACAGGTTTATATCAACGTGGACAGCAGGACAATCAGGCAGAACCCTCTCTATGCGGCATGGAAGGCAAAGAGTTTTACCGGCAATGATATCATGCTTCATTTTTTTATCCCGGCTCAGCTTTATGAGAAGCGGGAGGGACTGAGTGCAGGGGAATTGGGGGATCGGATAGCGGAATGCTACGGTGTGGTTTTCGACAGCCAGACGGTGCGGCTGAAGCTGAAGGAATATGAAGAGATGGGAATCCTGGGTACGGTAAAAAAGGGAAAAACGCTGTTGTATCATTTGAAGCCGGGTTTGCAGGAAGACAGCTTCCTGCCTCTTTTAACGGCAGTAAAGTTTTATCAGGAAGGGGCGCCCTTTGGTTTTATCGGCAGCACGATTCTGGACCGTGAGAATTCTGAAAATGACAGATTCCAGTTTAAGCATCATTTTATTGTACATACCCTGGAGGACGGAATCTTATTTGAGATTCTGGAAGCGATGAGGGAACACCGGAGGATTGAGTTTGTCAATAAAAGCAGCCGCAGCGGCAACGAGTCTTCCATGAAGGGGCTGCCCCTTAAGATATTCGTCAGTACCAGGACCGGACGCCGTTACATATGCTGCTATCTGGAGAACCGGCGCCGTTTTATGAATTTTCGTCTGGACTGTATCAGTAAGGTTAAGATGACATCAGTATGTGAGGATTATGCTCAATGGAAGGCAGCGCTTCAAAAAAATCTGGGGTTGTGCTGGGGCGTATCTTTTGGGGGCACCGGACGGGGGGAAGAGATATCGGTGAAATTCTATATCGATGTGGAGAAGGAGTCCTATATCCTGAAGAGGATTTACCGGGAGGGACGCGGGGCTTTGGTCAGAAAGACGGGAGAACACGAATATCTCTACACCGGAACATTTTTTGATACCAACGAGATGCTTTCCTGGCTGAAAACGTTTACCGGACGGATTCTAGATATTCAGTGTAGAAACCGTGCGGTGGTTGCGAAGGTAAAACGGGATCTGGAACGAATGTATGAGATGTACTGCGGAGATGAAAAAGATGGAGTTATTTGAAAAGATATATAGCTGCTATTACCAGGTGGTTGGGCAGATTTTGAGGGAGTCAGAGAGGCATCCGGTTACAGTAAAAGAGATGGAAGGCATCATCCGGAAATATGGTTTTCAAGAAAGCGTCCTTACGATTCTTCCAAATCTGACCGGCGGGGAATGGGCCTTCATGAAAAAAGGTAGGGACGGCACGTATACTCCGGCTGTTTCGCATCTGCCGAAGCTGCCGCTTACCGGACTGCAGCAGAGATGGCTGAAATCCATAATTGCGGACAGAAGGATAAGCCTGTTTCTAAGCGACAGCGATCTGGCGTGGGCCGGGGAGCTGCTGAAGGATACGGAGCCGCTGTTCGACGAGGAAGATTTTTATTATTTTGACAGATTTAAGGATGGGGATGACTATAACTCTAAACAATACCGGGAAAATTTCAGAAGCATTCTTCAGGCGCTTGAAAAGAAACAGGCGTTATTTGTCGCCTATGAAGGAAAAACGGGTGATACGGTTACGTATGAGACGCTGCCCTATCAGCTTCAGTATTCTTCAAAAGACGACAAGTTCCGGCTTTGCAGCCTGGAATACAGCCGGGGGAATTTCAGACGGGAATTGACACTGAACCTGTCTAAAATCAGGGCATGCCATCCTTCAAAGCGCGAGGTTTCCATAGAACCGGCAGAGTACAGATTTTGCAACAGAGGAAAATCACAGGAGCCGGTAGTTCTGGAAATCAGCGGGGAGCGCAATTCATTGGAACGGTGCATGCTGCAATTTGCCAACTATGAAAAACATACGGAATTTGACGAGGAGAGAAAATGCTGGATTTGTTCCATTTATTATGATAAGGCCGATGAGACGGAACTGTTAATCGATATCCTGTCCTTCGGTCCGGTGGTGCGGGTGCTGGGGCCGGAGCCGTTTCTGGGACTTATTAAGGCCAGAGTCAGGAGGCAGCACAGGTTATTTCAGCAGGTATGAGCAGACTACTGTTCACACGGTTGTGTCCCGCGAGGTATTTTCATGCGCATTCTGCACGAAAATACCTCGCGGAGCATGTTACAACTTGCAGGACCATCTTTTTGCGGGGCTGTGAACTGTAACATGGGCAGGGGACGGGAATGAGCCGGATTTTGCTTTTCATCAGCTGTTTTTTCGTGTATACTGGTAAAGCCAGTAGAAAGAAGAAAGAAGAAAGAAAACGGAGCAGGCCGCGGAAACAGGGTACGGATTACGGCGGCGGATGAAAAGATGCGCATCAGCAAAAGTGCTGTGGTTTCAAGGTCTGACGAATTTATAAGAAAGTATAAGAAAGCTGATAAAAGGAGTTTATATTAATATGAAAAAAGGTGAGATTTATGAAGGAATTGTTGAAAAGATTGAATTTCCGAATAAAGGAATTCTTCATATAGAGGATGAGAAGGTCATTGTGAAAAATGCTCTTCCGGGGCAGAAAATCCAATTTCTTGTGAACAAAAAGAGAAAAGGCAAGTGCGAGGGACGCCTGATGCAGGTCCTGGAGCGGTCCGAAATCGAGACAGCGGAGACAGTATGTCCTCATTTTGGGATATGCGGAGGCTGTCTCTATCAGACGATTCCCTATGAAACACAGCTGGAAATAAAAAAAGAGCAGGTGAAAGAGCTGCTTGACGGTGTCTGCGAAGAGTATGAATTTGAAGGAATCAAGGGAAGCCCTCTGGCGGACTGCTACCGCAATAAGATGGAATTTTCTTTTGGCGATGAGGTGAAAGACGGCCCTCTGGCTCTTGGCATGCATAAACGGGGCAGCTTTTATGATGTTGTGACTACCGGCGAATGCAGGATCGTTCACAAGGATTTCTGTGATATCCTGCTTTGTACGAAAGCGTATTTCGAGGAAAAAGAAGTTGGCTTTTATAAGAAGATGCAGCATACCGGATACCTCCGCCACCTTCTGGTGAGACGGGCTGTCAAGACCGGGGAGATACTACTGGATTTGATTACGACAACACAGATTGGAGTGGAAGAGGAGAAGAAACTCCTGGCCGGATGGCTGGAGCGCCTTCTGGCACTGCCGTTAGAAGGGAAAATGGCTGGGATTCTCCATACAAAGAATGACTCCCTGGCAGATGCGGTGAAGGATGAGGGGACAGAGGTTCTTTACGGAAAGGATTATTTCTTTGAAGAGCTGCTGGGGCTTAAATTCAGAATCTCTCCATTCTCATTTTTCCAGACGAATTCCCTGGGGGCTGAAGTATTATATGAAAAGACGAGGGAATATGTGGGAGAGACAAAGGGAAAGGTGGTATTTGACCTTTACAGCGGAACGGGTACAATTGCCCAGATTCTCGCCCCGGTTGCAGAAAAGGTAGTGGGAGTGGAGATTGTTAAAGAGGCCGTGGAGGCAGCGAAAGAGAACGCCAGGCTGAACGGGCTTGACAACTGCGAATTTATTGCCGGCGATGTGCTGAAGGTTGTGGATGAACTGACAGATAAGCCGGAACTGATTGTGCTCGATCCGCCCAGGGACGGGATTCATCCGAAGGCGATTGAGAAGATTATCGGCTTTGGCGTGGAGCGGATGGTGTATGTGTCGTGTAAGCCGACCAGCTTGGCGAGGGATCTGGTGATTTTGCAGGAGAATGGGTATCGGGTGGAGAAGGGGTGTTGTGTGGATATGTTTCCGGGGACGGCGAATGTGGAAAGTATTGTACGGTTGAAGAAAAGTGTAAAATAGTGAAACAATAAACAGATTTAATGGGCTGGTTGGGATTTGTAGGAATATATATTTGCAGAATTTGTAATAACTGGAAATTAGAGCGGAAGGTAACTACTTAAGAATTTCGAGTAGTCCAAAAAGAAGGTGTCTGGTCCGTGAATCGTGAGATTGAATATGTTAATTTGGATGTAATACGGTATAAGGATAATTAATGGACTAGGGAATATTTAAACCTATAATTTTTTGAGGAAATAAAGATTGAGGAAAAGAAATTATGACAAACAAGAAGAAAGAGATTACAATCCATAGTTCAGCCGCTGAGTATTTAACATATGTAGCATCTACAGGTCGTAACTCAGATAGTTTTGAGATGCGCTATGAGGACGAGAACATCTGGCTGACGCAGAAAATGATGGCAACCTTATATGATGTTTCTGTATCGGCAATCAATCAGCACCTTAAAAGGATATTTGAAGATGATGAGCTGGTAGAAGAATCAGTTATTAAGAAATACTTAATAACTGCCTCGGATGGCAAATCCTACAGTACGAAACATTATAACTTACAGGCAATCATTGCCGTTGGCTTTAAAGTGAACAACGACCGTGCCGTAAGATTCCGCAAATGGGCCGGTCAGATTGTCAAGGATTATACTTTCAAGGATGGACGATGGACAAAGAGCGCCTGAAAAAAGGGCATATGTTCACTGATGAATATTTTGAACGCCAGCTTGAAAATATTCGTGAGATTCGTCTGTCCGAGCGAAAATTTTATCAGAAGGTTACAGATCTCTATGCCACAGCGTTTGATTACGACAAAGATGCCAAGACTACCCGGCAGTTTTTCAAAATGGTACAGAACAAGATGCATTGGGCCGTACATCGTCATACGCGTGCAAATGCCGAAAAAGAACATATGGGTTTGACAACATGGGAATCAGCGCCGGATGGGAAAATTGTCAAAGCAGATGTTACTGTTGCTAAGAATTATCTTAGCGAAAAGGAAATGTCCTATTTACAGAGAATCGTTTCACTCTATCTCGACTATGCGGAGTTACAGGCGGAACGAAGAATACCGATGAGTATGGAGGACTGGGCAAAGCGACTTGATGGTTTTTTGGAGTTTAACGGGAACGAACTGCTGATGGGACCGGGAAAAGTCAGTGCGGAACAGGCTAAGCTTCATGCAGAGACTGAGTTTGAAAAATATCGTATTGTTCAGGATCGATTATTTATGTCAGACTATGATAAATATTTAATAGAATTAGAACATCAAGCGGATCAAAGTGACGTGTAAAGATAATTATACCGTTTCCGCTTGGGGAGGAGTATACCTTCTCGCCATCATTATTATCCACTCAACAAACTGCGAGACAATTGTCGAATTATGTCGAAAATAGAAATGCATGAATCCAATAAAGGACAGGAGAAGCAGCCATGAAAATTATAAAGAATTGTATTCAATGCAAAGCATGTGGTGAGGTGATTGAATCAAATTCCATATATGATTTCGTGTCCTGTTCTTGTGGGAAATGCAGTGTTGATGGGGGATTAGAGTATCTCCAGCGAGTAGCAGAAACAAGGGATATTTTTGTAGAAATGTCGCAGTTTGAAGAGGATTGGTTTTTTGCTGGCTGTGTTAAAATCGGTACCAGATGCTCCAGAGTAGGAGCAGGAAGCGAAGAATCTGGAAAATAAAATATGGGAATCTAAAAAGCAGAACTATATCTTGCAGAAAGTCCTATTGGATGGCGATATTAGTTCTGCTATTTTTATAAAGTAACGTACTTGGAATGATGGCGAACTGGATTCGACATGCCATAGGCGGTATGAACAGGAATGGAGATGGCTTAGGTATCAGCAGAAGTTGATCAGAGGTTGAGAGGTTGATTTCTGCTGGCGAAGGGGATATCACTACCAATAATTGTGTTCTCAGACAGAAAGTTGAGGATTTAATTGTTGGTTGTAATTAAATTGGGATAATATATAGCAACTTTATTATTGGTGTAATATCCTTTATAGTGTATAATATGATTAATATATTCCTTATCAAAACGGTTGTTTTGCCTACGCTTTTCTGAGGGGTAGGAAAGACGCTCATCCCTATATTGAAAACGTATGGGGGCATGGCGGTTTGAATTTCCCTGTCTTCCAGGTGCTCAATGATGGTTTTTGGCTGGGCTCCTTTTTCTGCAAAAATGGTTCCATGCGTATTGCGGAGATAATAGTTGTGAAATAATGGATTGCCCAGTTCTTCGGGTATGACCTTTGCACAGTTTTTTGAAAGAAATTTAACGTGTAGAGATAATGGTATGTTTGTGTTAAATACCGACTAATTTTGAGTCGGATAGCGGGAGGATCTTATTGTATATGTTTGAGTTTATGAAGACATTAACATTACATGTGAGCTACGAATGTTTAAAGGGCGGGACACTTCCTGCCTACTTAGGTTCAACGATACGTGGACTCATGGGGCATTGCATTCATGAATTCTATTGTCATCATAGAAATGTAAAGTGCTTTTTGTGTGAAGATAGAGGGACATGCCAGTATGTTAAGTGCTTTAGCAATACCGGTGGCGAGGCAGGGGCAGTGAATCCATATACAATCTATGTATACGGTCAGGGAAAGGAAAAATGGGAGATCGGAGATTACTGTGTCTTTGACATTACCTTATTCGGCAGTGGAACAGAGCATGCAGGAGTCTATCTGGATGCGTTGATTGCAGCAGAACAGAAAGGCTGGGGAGCGGAAAGAATTCCGTTCCGTCTCGTGCATGTTACGGATCAGGATTCCGGAAGATTGATTTATGCCGGCGGAAAAAGCTGGATTCGCAACTTGATTCCCAGAGCAGTTTCCGTAAAAGAACGGAACGCCGCATATGCCTGCCTGGTTTTTGACACACCCTTAAGGGTGGTCTCCGGCAACAAATTGTTTCAAAAATTGCCTTTTGACATGGTGATACAGTTTTTGACCCGGAGAATTTCTCTTATGACAGCAAGGTATACGGATTTTAACCTGGAGTGGGATATAGAAGAGATGATGCGGCAGGCCGCGGAGATCAGAACGGTTGGGGAGTCCTGGAAAGAGATTCCTTTTTTCAGATATTCTATGAACCAGAGGGATGGGAAACTGGAACTCGCGTCTAAAATGGGTTGGATTTTGTACGAGGGGGACTTATCCCCGTTTGTGCCTGTTCTAGAACTGGGGAGCCGTCTTCGGCTGGGAAAAGGTGCAACGATTGGGTTTGGGCATTATAATATTTATTACGATAAATAAATTTAACGATAGTGAGCGGAGGGATGAAGATGGCTTGGGTTACTACCTACGATGAGATATTATTGACGATTGCCAAGAACTATAAGGATATTGAGACATCTATAGTAAATCAGCTTTTGTTGGAGGTTCCGAACCATTATCCTACGGAAGGCTCCTACAGAGAAGCCGTGTGGGAATCACTGTTCAAAATGGTTGTTCCAAGAAAATACTGTATTGAGCAGGGCGTATTTATTATTGATGCGTTTGGACATAAGTCAAGGGAAGTCGATCTGGCAATTTTTGATGAACTTTATACGCCGTACATATTTAATTATGGAAAGATAAAATTCATACCGATTGAAGCTGTGGCGGCAGTGGTTCAGTGTAAAGGTGAATTCCCAGATAAGAAAGCAATTGAATCATGGGAAGAATCCATCAGTGCGTTAACCACATCGATGGACTCCGTGGCCAGAATGGCAACTTACATGGCGGATAATTTGGATAATCCTCATGGCAGGAAGAATGATTTAACTCAAACCGCAACCCGCCCAGTGAAAATATTGTGTACACTTGCAGGAAAAAATTTTTTAGACGAATACAAGGACCGTTTCGATATAATCCTGTCAGTAGATAAGGAAAATAAGAAGTTGTATAAAAGTATACCAGGCGAAATGCAAAGTTTAGAGAATTGGAACGATTCAATGAATCATGCGATGCATGGGATCAAGGATTTACAGGATAAAGAATACAGAGAAAGCAGAAAAATGAGTTTAACAACGAAGAGGGAGAACCTTCTTCAGGAACTTAAGGTACCGCAGACAGTTAACAATGATGAGGAGGAAGAGAATGTAATCCTCTCTTTGATTTTCCAACTGAATCAGCTTCTTATGGTAATCAACAATCCCATGTTGTTCCCGCATCATGCCTACGCGAAACAATTCAGCGATATTTTAAAGAAGTCCGAGCAAAACAAAGGAGAAAATGGGGATGGGAAATAATAAAAGTGATTATATTCTAGCAAAATTTGACGTCGGAGGCATCCAGGATTACATCTTTGCCACGAACCGCTTGCGGGAAAATGCCGGCGCCTCTTATCAGGTGACAAGAATCATGGAAGAATTTTTGCTTGAGTCATTTCGGGAAGCCGCAGATGAGGAAAACGTGGAGGTGCTCCTGGACTGGAAGCTGGCAGATCGACTGCGCCTGCCGCAAGACGAGAGGATGATGGCTGAAGTCATTTATATAGGCGGCGGGAACGCAGTGGCATTGTTTCGGAATCTGGAATTTTTTTGCAGGGTGGGAGAAAAACTGGGGATTAAGGCCGCGGTAAAATGCCAGGGCGTCTATTTAACGGCCGCATACATCGAGACGGATCTGTCTGATTTTGCAGCAGACAGAAGAAGGCTGGATCAGGAAATGAATGAAAAGAAGAAGCATATGATCCGTCAGCTGGTATACTCTCCGTTTCCGGTTGTGGAACAGGAGGATGGAAGCCACCAGCCGATCACCGCTCAGATCCATTATGAAACGGAATCGGAAAATGTAACCCGGATTCAGCTCCAGAAGCGGAACGCTTATAAAGATATTGTCCATTATAAACGTCTGTTTCCGGTATTGGACAATGGAGTCAGCTATGGATATCCGGAAGAGATGGACCAGCTTTCCAGAGAGTATGGGGAAGACAGCATGGTTGCGGTCGTCCACATTGACGGCAACGGGATGGGCGACCGGATGAATGAACTTCTGGGTGAGCATATGGGCTATCTGGAGGGAGTTCCGATCATACGCAGAGAGTCGAAGAAAATAGCGGGGCTTTTTGAGAAGACGTATCACGAGGTACTTCAGGAGTTGTGGGATTGTCAGGTCTTAATCAGGGGAAACGGGACAGAAGAGGAGCGCAGGATTTTTCCTTTGCGACCTATCCTGATGGATGGGGATGATTTTACATTTATATGCAGGGCGGAGCTGGCTGTTCCGATTGCGGCGGGCTTCATGATGAAACTGTTGCAGATGCAGGACGGTGAGGAAAAGAAAATAACAGCCTGCGGCGGTATTGCCTTTGTTCACAGCCATTTCCCATTTCGTGTGGCCTATTCAATCGCCGAGAAGTCCTGCGGGCAGGCCAAGAATGCGTGGTATGAAGAAAAAAAACAGAAGAGAAGCGCGATGGCAGTATGTTTCTTGGATTTCCAAGTGATAAAAGACAGTGAGGTGGGATTTTCGCTTAAGAATAGAAACTATCAGAAACGTCCGTATTCTCTGGGGATTGACGAAAATAGAACCAGGGACAATTCTTTAGAGTCATTATATGATGTATTAGTTAAGATGGAGGAGGACTGGCCATCGGGGCGGCTGCATAAAATGTACCGCGCGTTTTTAGAAGGAGGCCATGCGATGGAATTTCTAAAGAAGGAGTTTGTTTCACGCGGATATAAAATCGACAATCTGGTGTCGGGAAGATGGGAGGATTCGCCCTTATTTGATGCGTTAGAGATGCAGGGAATGTGCCGGTTGGATTTGGTGAAGAAATTTTTAAATATACAGTGAGGTCAGCCATATGAGAGAATGGAATCTGCGAATTGAATTAAAAAGTGATTTCTGTACCGCTACCGGGGAGAATGCCCCCGGTATGATAAGCAGCAAGACTGCGCTGGAATACGGAATTCCAAAGATTCCGGCAAAGCGCATCAAAGGCTGCCTGCTGGAGTCGGGGAGGGAACTGGCCGATAACGGGATGATTGCGGGAGAACTTCTATCCCGCATATTTGGTTGTCCGGGGAGCTTAGGCGGAGAGGGAATCCGTGTGGGAGACGGGCATTTGAGCCTTGTACCTGAATATCTTTTTAATCAGGAGAAAAAGGAAAACTTTATGATCTGCGATTATGAGCAATTTCTAAAGAACGTTAAAGATTGTCAAGATATAGAGGATTCCCTTCTGGAAGATATATTTACCAGAAAAAGGACAAGGACGGCTCTGGAACAAACGGGAACCGCGAGTGCTCATTCCCTTCGCACGGTACAGGTGGTTCCCTCCGGCCTTGTTTTTTGCAGCCGGATTGAGGGAAGCCTGAGTCAGGAGGAGGAACAGGCGCTGCTTTTGTGCGCAAAAGGTCTGCGCCATATGGGAATCGGTATTACCAGAGGAATGGGAGAAGTTCGCTGTACGTTAGAAGAAGCGGCGCTTAAAGAGACAGGGATTAAGAAAGAGAGTACTGCGCTGTTTCAGACAATCCATCCGGAGCAGGAGGTTAGTCTGCCCTACGAAATTAAGTTAAAACTGCCGATAATTCTGGAAGGAAACTCCGGTGAGGTGGCGGATCAGATTCAGGGAAGCGCTATTTTAGGCGCGTTTGCGGGAATGTACATAAAAAAGTATTTACTGGGAGCGAATGCGCATAAAGATGCGGATTTCTGTCGGATTTTTTTGCGTGACGGAGTTCAGTTTGGCAATGCGTTTCTCAAAAAAGACGGAAGAGAGTATGTACCCTGCCCCAAAGCGTTTGCCGTTCTGAAGGACGATAGGACGGTATGGTTTAATACAATGAAAGATGAGGAAAACAGAAGAAGAAAAAATATTTCCGAACACATCTGCCTGAAAGACGGCTGCTTATATAAGGCGGCTCCGGACAAAGAGATTCATTTCCATCATGCCAGGCCGGCAGACCGGGCAATCGGGCATGCGCAAAATGACCGGGCGGAGGACAAAAAAAACGCTGCCGGGCAGTTCTTTCAGTACATGGCCTTGTCGGCAGAGCAGGTATTTACGGGTACTTTACGGGGAAAGGCGGGCGATATTCAAAGGCTGGTTGAGTGTCTGGAGGAAAACGGATATTGCCTGATGCTGGGCAAATCCAGAACCGCGGAATATGGAAGCTGTGAATTTCACATTACAAAACCCTCTGCTGTGGAGCGGAAGTATGGAAACTCTGCCTGTGGAAAAGACTGGCTGGTCTGGCTTATAAGTCCGTTTGTTTCTATGAGTCAGGAAAGCGGTCTGTTTGAAACGGAGGCAGGTCCTCTGATGGAAGAGATGAGCAAAGCGTTGAGTTGCTCGATAAAATTAGAGCACTCCATTTGCAGCTGCACCGTTCTCCAGGGGTATAACGGCAGATGGAGACTGCCTTCGGCGCCTAATCCGGCCCTCGCTCCCGGGAGCGCATTCCATATTAAAACGGACAGGGACGTGGAGGCTTGGGAAATCGAGGAGAAGCGCTGGGGAATGATGACCGGAAAAGGCTGCGGACAGGTGAAAGCTATGCCCTGGAAGGATTGCCAGAGGGGAATAATCGTGGAAGGAGAAAACTCAAATCCGGATCAAACCTGGAAGGGAGACGGCCCGGGTGAAGAAGATGGTGGATTACTTGCAGCAATTCTCGAATATCAGAGACGGCGCCTTGGGTGGGAAGAGGATGCCGGGAAAGTCCTGAACATTATGGACAAGCAAGGGCAGGAACTGCCATCCTCGTCGGATATTGTTCTCTTGATTCAGCTGCTGAAGGGACGGAATGGAAAACCGGGAACTTATAAAAAAATTAAAGAAGAGGTTGAGCGGATCCACGGGGAGGAAAAAAAGCAGCGCATTTTGACCTTTATAAAACCGTGTGAGGGCGAGTCTGTGGAATTTATGGAGCGATATTTAGAGGCGGCCAAGTGGAAGGCGAGGAGGGAAGAAAATCATGAGTGATGGCGTAATCAGCTTTAACAAGATATGCGGCCGTCTCTGTGTGGAGATGACGGGGCACTTAGCTTCTCCGCTGTCTATTGGCTCCGGAGAAGAGGAGCATTCGGACTCGGACGTTGTTTTTCGGGCGTCCGGGGAACCCTACATACCGGGTAGTTCTCTGGCGGGGGCGCTGCTTGAATATTCGGCGGCCATAAAGGGGGAAGAGGAAACAAAAAAAATGTTCGGAATGCCCAGAGGCGGAGTGCCCGGCAGCAGGGATGACAGACAGAGCAGAATTTTTGTCTATGATGCACGGATAGGGCAGGCGGAAGTGGGAATTCGTGACGGCGTGAAGTTAAATGAGGATAAAACGGCCAGCCATATGGGCAAATATGAGCTGCAGTTTGTTGAGAGGAATGCCCCGATAAAGATTCGGATTGAGATGATAGAGCGGGAAGATTGTTTTGAAAAAGCAAAATCCGAAATTACGGGGAGGGAGAGGACAGAGGAAATTGAGCAGGTCTGGGACAGAGAACGTCAGTGGATTTATCTGTGGCTGAAAGGATTTGAGAGCGGGGAACTGCGGTTGGGGGCCAGAAGCCGCAGAGGATTTGGGAAAATAGCGATTGATCACGCCCGTGTTAAGGTATTTGATATGAGGAAAAGTGATTCTTATAAGGAATGGCTGGACTGGGATTGGGAGCAGGCGGATGCCTTTGAAGGAGCCGGGAGTGAGACGATCCGGATAGAAGACCTGGAACAAGCAGGCGGAGCCGGGAGGGAACATTGTCTGGAGGTTTTGCTCCGTATTTCCGGTACGCTGTTGGTCCGCACTTATGCCGTGGCCTTTACAAGGACAGAGGATATTCCGGATTATGGGCAGATGACGGTTGGCGGTCATGGGAAACAGGCGGTGATACCCGGCAGCAGCTGGGCCGGGGCTTTCCGCAGCCACCTGGTGAAGACTGTGCAGGAGCTTTTGCGGCAGCCGGACTGGAAGGAAGCACAGAAGATATTAAACCCATTGTTCGGAACATGGGGTGATACAGAGATGAGAAATCAGGAGCTTCATGCCTCCGGGCTGATATTTGAGGAAACGGTAATTGACGGAGGTCATGGCTTACCTGTTGCCAGAATCGCGGTAGATCGGTTTACCGGTGGGACGGTGCAGGGAGCACTATATGAGGAAATCCCATGGATAGGAGGAGAAATCATTCTGCCGATACGGTGGAGGAAGAATGGGCTAAATCTGACAGACGACGAAATCTGCGGTTTGCTTCTCTGGGCGGTCAAGGATTTGCAGGCGGGGATTCTGGCCGTGGGCGGAGAGACCTCGGTGGGCAGAGGGATTTTTGAACCGGTACACGGGAAAGACAATCTCTTTTTAGATGGAGATGTTTTGACGGATGAGGATCAGAAACGTTGTATGCAGGCCGCGGTTTTGTGGGTGAAAGGGAATCGGAAGAAAGAGAATACGAGGTGATGGAGCAATGGAGAGGTATGAACCGTTTGGTTTGATAACCGAACAGAAAGCAAGAAAGAAGATTGCCGAATGTTTTCCCAATACAGCAACCTTGTATGCAGTTTTGGATTATGCCGTGTGCTTTGGCACTTATAATCAAGGCAGCTTTTCCATGGGCATAGAGGCGCAGACAGAGCCGGCGGCATTGGATTGGACTTATCTGCGGGAACTCCGTGTTTTCGACGAGGAGCAGGAATTGCTTCTGGTTCCGTCAGGCGGTAACTGGATCGGGAGAATGAGACGGGATATAGGACAATATAAGAAAATGCAGGATGATGGAGAATATGTCATCGATGAATGTCAGAAACTCTGGGGAAAGACGAAAAAGTCGTATAAAGTAGGGGACACGGTCTGGAGCCTTCTGGTGTCTGGCCGTGGAACCAGAATACAGATACCGATGGATTTGAATGAGCGGGAGGAGGCGGCAATCCGTGTACGCCGCTATATGCGTATTCCTGACGTGAAAAAGGATGGAGCGCTGGTGTTTCAGAATGATATCCGCATGATAGGGCTGTGTCCGTGGGAAGGAGATGAGTGAGATGGCGGGAAAATTTGTAGAGAATTATAAAAAACGATTTGTCAATCCGTACAATTTTATTCCTTTGATGGAATCATGCAGCCGTTCGGTACCGACTGCCGAATTTGAAGATTGTTATACGGGATATTTTGACTGCAGAATAAAACTTCTGACACCGCTGTTTATACCAAATACATCATCTTCTTCAAGACTGCTGAGCGAGGAAGAAAAGAGAAATGAAAAGTGCAAGGACGAAAAGTGGAAAGGGTATGATTTCTATTCTTATGATGACTGGTCATCGGAGGAATGGGAAGGAAAGGGTCTGCCTTTGCCGCCGCAAAATCCTGCGATTCCGGGAAGTGAGATCAGAGGGGCTTTGCGGAGTGTCTTTGAAGCGGCATTTAACGGGTGTATGTCTTCTGTATCCGTAGATAGGGTGCTTTCACGAAGAACGAATAAACCAAAAAAACCGGGAATTTTGAAGAAAATTAATAACGAATGGGTGATTATACCATGCAAGCGGGCGATGCTTTTTATTGGGAATAAAGAAAGTACAATTCCGGATGAAAAGATGGGTATTGCAGTTGGGAGATATAGGTATAATCATTGGAAGGAAGGGCAGGAGATATGGGTTAAATTTGGAAACGATCAGTTTACAAAAGAGACACGTAAAGGCAGTATCAAAATAGCAGAAGTGGTAAATCAGTATGAAGTAATTGAGAACAGCAGCCTAACTCATTATAATAGAACGAAAGAGGAGCGGAGAAGGGAACTGAGAAAGAAAGGATACGTGCAAAGCTGGCTTCATAAAGGTGAGCGGTTTGCTCATAAACACCATGAATCAGTTTTTTATGACTGCAATGAATCAGAGGAAGCTCTCATAAGAGTGAATCATTCTTTGGATATTGACAGCCTAAAAATAATATTGGAGCAATACCGTGATTTGGGGAAAAACCGCAATATTGGCAGAGATGGCAAATGGTATGACGGCTATGAGGTATTTGAGAGGGGAACTCTTGTGTATTATAGTGAGGTGGAGGATCACGTTTACCTGTCTCCGGCCTGCCTGGGAAGGGAAGTATTTACAAAGACGGTTGGGGCTTTATTAAAAGAAAACGGTGGTTACGATCCATGTGCGGATGAGAAACTTTGCCCTGCGTGCCAGGTATTTGGAATGGTGGGGAAATCCGGGAAGGGCAAGACCTATGCACGCGCCTCAAAAGTTAGGGTGACGGACGCTGTGCTGATTGATCCGGCAAGAGACGGCGGGGCATTGTTTGAAGAACCGGTGGTTCTTCCGGAATTGGGGGAGCCAAAGCCGGGAACGGTGGAGTTTTATACGGAACCGCCTTATGGGCCATCAGAGAAGTGGAAAAAGGGACAGGGATTCTGGACGTATGATTATAAATATAAAGTTCAGAATAATAAGAACCCCCAAAATATGCGGATTTTAAGCGTCAGGGAGCTAAAACTGCGGGGAAGAAAATATTATTGGCACAGTCAAGTGGATTTGGAACAATATAGGGGGAATCAGCTCTCTGCAATGAAACAGAGAATTCGCCCTATGAAAGCGGTGGGACGGGACGAGGAGCCGTTGTTTCGTTTCCGCGTGTATTTTGAACGCCTTAACAGAACGCAGTTGAATCAGCTGAAATGGGCGATTGATTTTGGAAATCCTGCCTGTGCCCATAAGATCGGCAGAGCGAAGCCGCTGGGATTCGGCAGTGTCCGGCTGAGCATCGACAACTTGTATCTGCGCGAAATTGACAAAGGTACGGGAATCTGGGAAATGAAAAGAGAGACGAATATAGAAAACTTTTTTTCACATCCGGTCGAGGCGAGCGAGGCCCTTAAGATAGTACAGAAGATGGCTAACTGGGAAGAACGGCCTCGGAATGTTCAATATCCATCCGTGGATCCGGGATCCCATGGCACCCCGTATAAGAAAAACGAGACAGCATCCCATCAGTGGTTTAAAGAAAATAAAAAGGATGGTTATTTCATGAAAGTGCTCCCGAAGGCGGATGAAGATGCAAGGAAAAACCTGGAGAGCGAAAAAGCATTATATACTTATACAAGGAACAAAAATTAACCTCCTGTGCGGTAAAAAGCCTTTAGATCGACTTAGGAAATGAAGGAGGTGGCAAGAATCACATAGGATTCACAGGATTGAAAGAGGGCTGATGTTATGGGAGGAAAAGAGGCATTACGGGGATTTTTATATCAAGGATTTGCTTCCGTCCTTGAGGCTTTATGCCACGAGGGCTGGGATAGGATTTATATTGAGTTAGATTCTAAAAATGATAAGGTCGACATTGCGTTAGAGGCAAATCACGTAATCGTTAAAAGCATTCAAGTTAAGTCAACAATCAATATCTTTAAGAAGATTGAAAGTTTTCCTCCCAACGAAATAAAATCGGAGGAGGAAGCGGAAATCTGTTTATCATTGACGGATCATTTTAAAGACCGTAAGCTTAAAGAACACCTTGATTGGAATCGGGATATTTATGAAAAATTAGAATCGTTTTTACGGACCAATACGGATAAGAAACGTGCCTACCAATTACTTTGGAGTACACATTGCAGCATTGCTTTTGCTGCCGGCAGAATCCTGAACAGTAAGGAGGGGATTAATATCTTCCCGGTCCAAAAAACAGCTACTCATGGAACAGAACTGTGGGATGTGAAGCTCTCACCGGGAAGGGAGTATCCGAAGTGGAAAATTTCAGATTCAGGTCCTGTTGAAAATAAGTATGATACAGCGTTAATAGTAAATGTTACTCGAAACATACACAATGACGTGATAAATTATGTCGAGGAGAGTCACATACCTGTTGGACGGTTGATTGACTGCACGCTGGAGGAAAATGGCGCCACCAATTTTTCGGTACAGGATGGCACACACGCCTCCCTCCTGGCTAATTTGATTTATGATGCGATTGGAGGAAGGAATCTGGCGGAGCGTCGGGCAGTGTTGCATATTTTTGCTGCTGCACCAAATGCATTGATGTTTTTCTTGGGTCAAAATTCGATGGGATTTGGAAAATGTATTTTATATGAATATGATTTTGAGAAGAGGAGTAGCTGTACTTATTCGCCATCATTCGACTTTACAAATTAATAGGTGCGGCGATATCACGATATCTGGGAAAAGGCGGATTTTGCGGTGACTGGAAAAGAATATCCGAATCACTTGATTTTAGAGAGGTAAATTTGTCGCTTTTTAGAAATGTTTAAAAATTTGTGGGTAGGACTTGAGGAGCAAAAACTTCAAGTCCTGCTTTTCAGGCTCTTTGTCAATAGTTGGGGTGGGATTTGTTAAAATCCCGCCCCAATTCTATGAAAAGGGCCCTTTTTATGTTT